>WNFJ01275574.1_pt4 | contig 56748 bp, 65 predicted proteins | sample 5400461 | NCBI WGS metagenome assembly WNFJ01 (sample SAMN13153349, study PRJNA577476) | soil metagenome | isolation source: 115 cm saprolite on Douglas fir-dominated hillslope | place: USA:California | collected 2013-09-17
GCGCGGGCACGGGCTCCTCTTCGGGAAGCGTTGTTGTGCCCAAGTGCGGATCGAATCTCCTTACCGCGACGGCCAGCAACACTCAGGCCTCCTCATCGAGGGCCGCTACTCCTCCCAACAATCCGCCCAATGCCGTTGACGGAAACCTTGGTACGCGGTGGGAGAGCAACCTGGGCACAGGGCCAGCGTCGATGCCCTACAATCAGTGGATCGTCGTGGATTACGCCGCGCCTGTCTTCATCGACCGCGTGCAAATCCTTTGGGAGGCCGCGTGCGCGGCGAACTACGATCTTCAGACCTCGAGGGACGCGACGAATTGGACCACGATGAAGTCGATCACGGGGAACACGACGGCCGCCAGCTTGCCGGGCACCATGCCAACTCCTCCGACGGACTGGTCCAAATCGGTCGATACCACGGGGTTGTCCGGTGTCGGCCGGTATCTACGGGTTAACGCAACGCTGCGATGCCCGAACAACACCTACGGTTACTCCATCTGGGAAATGCGCTCGTACGGCGACACCACGTCGACCTGCATGCCGTAACGTTATTTCACCCGGTTCAGCATGAAAAAGTCGACGGGGAAGCGGGAGCCAACTTCTCCCCCGCCTCCCCGTCTTGGTCAGGTCACGTGCCCGTCGGCGCCGGCTTGGTCGTCGGGTTGACCGCCGGTGCGGCTCCCTTGATCTTCGCCTTGGCTTTCGGACCCTTGGTGCCCCGCGCGCTTCGCGTTGCCTTGGTCTTTACGACCGCGGTGACCGGAGGGGCACCCATTGCTCCTCCTTCGTGTGCCTCTATTGGGAGGACACGAGAACGAGACTTTTGCCGCGAGCGAGGCGCTTTTTTTGTCGCCAGGGGGCAAGTGCGCGAAACCGCGCGCGTATTCAGCAAAGAAAAATGCGGGGCAGGCGCAGAATCAATGGGAGCAAGCAAAAGATCATAGGTGCTCGGCGAAAAATCATTGGAGCAAGGAAAAGATCATAGGTGCTCGACGACAAGTCATAGGGAGCAAAGAAAAATGCGGGGCAGGCGCAGAATCAATGGGAGCAAGCAAAAGATCATAGGTGCTCGGCGCAGAATCAATGGGAGCAACGAAAAAAGTTATGGTGTTCGACGACAAATCAATGGGAGCAACGAAAAAAGTTATGGTGTTCGACGCTGCTCCCATGGAGCTCTACAAAAAAGTTATGGACTTCTCCGATTTTGTCGATGTGATTTCGCATCGAACATAGGATCTCTCGAATCGGATCGATGTGTTCTCGCTTTACACGATAGCTTTCTCCGATTGCATCGATGTGATCTCGCTCCACACCATGGATGAAACGCATCACTCCATGGTGCGAACGCCGAGCACAATGGATCTCTCCCGCCCTACGCCCACTTGAGCGCCGAGCACAATGGATCTCTCGCGCCACACGACCGCGCGAACCTCGAGCACCGTCGATCTCCGGCATCGCACGACCCGCCGAGCCGGAAGCACCGTTGATGGGTGACGTCACGCAGTGATGCGAGCGCGTCGTAGCGCTTGTACTCGGCGGCGAGAGACCGCCTCTTGGCCTTGCGCAAGAGGTCGATGGTCGTGGTCCACGACAATTGGTCCTCTGTCCGGGACACGAGGCCGCTTGGCTAACCGCGCGGAACTTCTTGAGTGACTGAACTCCCGGGCCGGAACGGAGCCGCGCAAAGGCGCGGCGGAGTGAGGCTCAAGGTGCCTCGGGTCACGTTAACGAAACGGATTATCGCGCGCGAGCCCGCTCTGGTCCGTGCGCCCCTTTGCGGACGCCGAGGGCGCTGCCGACGCAGATGTGGCTGGGTTCATGCCGCCGCGCGGCTGCGTGGAGGCCCTGCGCGCGGCCGCGTGGAATCGGTCCCCTTGAGAGTGAAGAAGGCCATCAGCTCTTTCAGTCGACTGGCGCGCTGAGAGAGCCGGGAGGAGGTGCTCGACATCTCGGTCGCCGCTTTCGCGCCTTCGCGCGCGACGTCGTCGATCTGACTGATCGCCAGATGGACTTGCTCGAGTCCCATCGCCTGCTCCTTCGAAGCGTTCGTCACTTCTTGCACGAGCCCCGTGGTCGCCTGAATCGACGGAACCAGTCGCATGAGCATGTGCCCGGAGCGCTCGGCGACGCTCAGACTCGAAGACGTGAGTTCGCGTATCTCGCGGCCCAACGCCGTGCTTCGTTCGGCGAGTTTGCGCACCTCCATTGCGACTACCGCGAACGTCTTCCCGTATTCGCGGGCGCCCGCCGCCTCGATCGTAGCGTTGATCGCGAGGAGATTCGTGCGTGAAGCGATCTCCTCAATCATCGCCGTCTTCGACGCAACGGCCCTCATTGCCTCCACGGCCTCTTTGACCGCCTTCGCGGCTTCCTCAGCGTCCCGTGCACTTTGAAGCGCCATTTTCTCCATCCGGCCGCAGTTGTTCGCGTTGTGAGTAACGCTTGCGCTCATCTCCTTTAACGTAACTGCGGTTTCCTTGACGCTCGCGGCTGTCTGGCTCGTCCCGGTCGACAGCGCGCTCGCTGTCGCGGTCACGTTCGTCGCGACCGAGGAGAGCTCGACGGCGCAGGCGTCGACGTTTCCGATCAGCCTAGTGAGGCTCGTGTTCATTTTCTGCATCGACGACAGAAGCTGTGAGATCTCGTCCTTTCCCAGAACCGTCACATTCCCGGTCATGTCCCCTTTGGCGAGCTGATCGGCGAGACGGACGGCGCTGAGCAGAGGGTGGGTGATCCCACGTACGAGCGGCACGGCCAAGACCAAGGCGAGGACCAGCACTGCGAGGAGCGATGACGCCAGTTTCGCGCGAGCCGCCCGCAGCTCCGAAGCGGCGGTCGTCTGGACCCGTGTAAATGTTGCGTTCGCGCGGCTCTCGATGTTCTTGACGAGCGCGTCGATGGCATCGGTCATTGGTCGATCCATGCCGCGCACCGATTTATCGACCGAACGCATGCTCTCTGTGCTGGACGGATCGAATGCCGCGAGCGCGCCGCGATACTTCTGTCCCAGGCTCTTGTGCTCCACGATCATGGTGTCCACGCTTTCAGCCGACTGGCCCTGGGCGACGATGAGCTCTCGCAACTTCTGGAGCCGGCGGTCGACCTCAGTCTCTTCGTGGAAGAAGTTGTCCTTGTACTTGAGAAACAAGGAGGGGTCGTACCCGCGGATGAGGACATCCTTCCACTCCTGTACTTGGCGCTTGAAATGGACCTCCGAGGAGCGCGCAAGGTCCAGGATCACATTGCTGTCCTTCGCCGACGCCAGGCTTGAGCCGAGGCGATCGTTCGAGCTCTGGAGTGCGAGGACGGCAGCAAGGACCAGACCAGAAGCCGCTGCGACCATTACTGCAACCAGCAACAAGAGCCGCGTACCAATGTTGAATTGGCTCACGAATGACGCCTCCCCTCGGCCTTTCAAGATACCAGACTGTTGGCTGCGGAGCGCGGAACCAGATCCTTCCCGTGGGCTTTGGCAAAACCCGCTCGACGGAGCGAGGCCCCGGTAGCCCGCCACGCTCGCCGTGGCTCAAGTCCCGGGCGGCGGAGCGACGCTCATTCTGAATCGGGCCCCGCTAACGAAACGGATTATCGCGCGCGAGCCCGCTCTGGTCCGTGCGGCTCCTTGCGGACGCCGCGGGCGCTGTCGATGCCGATGCGGCGGCGCTTGCACGCGCGCTGGGCAGGGAAGCCGCGGGGGTGGTGTGGCGGGGAGGCTGAGCACTCGACGCCGCGCTCGCCGCGGGTGTCTCAGGTGCGGACAACGGTTGAAGGATGGCGGCCGGCGGGTACGATTCGGGCTCCGGTGTTACAGGAGACGCGGGCATCGCGGCGCTGCTCGGCGTCGCCGTTGCGCTCGGTCCCTTGGTGAAGCGCGTCACCATGAAGGCGCCGCCGGCCACAACAAGGACTCCTGCGACAGCGAGCACGCCGAGCCCAGGTCCGCGGCGGGAGACACCCGGCACAACCCCCGTGGCCATGGTCGCAGCGAGCGCTGCGTCGGTCGAGGGCACGGGGCCTGAGGCCGGCGCTTCGCCCGTTACGCGAGAGGGACGAACCACCAGGCGCGGGCCATCGCTGTGACTCGCAGGTGTGCGAAGCGTGCGACGCCGCAGCGGCGCGAGCGCAGCGGCCAGAGCGCGGGCGCTCTCAAAGCGTTGTTCGCGGTCGACCGCCATCGCCCGATGCACAATCGAGCAAAACGCTGCCGGCAACGACGGACGTCGCTCGGCAAGGGGCGTCGGCTTTCCTTCGTGAATGAGCACCGCGAGGTGTTCGATGGCGCGTGCATCGTACGGGCGAACGCCGCACGCGCACTCGTAAAGGATGACGCCGAGCGCGTAGACGTCCGTTCGCGCATCGATCAGCGAGGCGCCTCGCACCTGTTCCGGCGACATGTAGTACGGCGTTCCCATCACCAACCCCTCTTGGGTGAGTCCCAGGGTGCCGGTCCGCTCGGCGTCGAACTTTGAAATGCCGAAGTCGAGGATTTTCACGAAGGGGGCGCCGTCTCGCGTCGTCACGATCAGGTTTTCGGGCTTGAGGTCCCGATGCACTATCCCGGCGTCGTGCGCAGCTTGTATGCCCTCGCAAGATTGGTAAATGAGATCCGCAAGCTCGCCCGGATCGATTGTGCCCTGCCGCTGGAGCTGCTGGTCCAGAGTCTCTCCGTCGAGCAGTTCCATGAGCAGGTACGGCTCCCCGTTCTCGAGCTTCCCCGCGTCGAATGTCTCCGCGATGTGCGAATTGCCGACGCGCCCGGCCGCCGAGGCTTCGCGAAGGAATCGCTCCACCACGCTAGGGGTCTGAGCGGCGCTGGGGTGAAGGACTTTGAGCGCTCGGCGATGCTTCGTCAGCTCGTGCTCGACTTCGTAGACCGCGCCCATGCCCCCTACGCCAATCTCACGCACGACGCGCAGTTTGCCGGCGACGAGCATGCCGGTAGTGAGGGTCAGGGTGTCCACCACCCTTCAGTGTGCCTTAGCCTAGCTCGCTGCGTCAAACGCTGGAGAGGATTGCCAGCCTAGGACGACGGCGTATTTGCGTGCGTATTTGCGCGAGGTTGTGTGCTCGAGAAAACGGCCGCGCTGGGTTTGCCTTGCGCCGCAGCCGCGGGCGCTCCTCCTTGAGGAGCGGGAGCCGTGGGCGGCTGCGCCGGGGGAGGCGTGGCGTACGGGGCGTAGGGCAGCATGAACGCGTTTTGCAGTGACGGCACCCGCGGGAACAAGAAATTCGGCACGTGGGCCCAGTCTCCCAAGACAATCGTAGTGCCGGTGCCCCCGAGATGCCCGAGCGCATCGTAGGCGTGCATCATTACCTGCATCGGCGTCACCCCCGCGGTTTCTGCGCGCTGCTCTTCCGCATGCGCTCTGGCCATTAGCCTCACCGCCTCGGCATCGGCCTTTGCCTCGATGATCTTCTTTTCTGCCGCCGTCAGCGCACGCATGCGTTCCATTTCGGCCGCGGCCTTCGCTACTTTCTTTTGAGTCTCAACCGCCGCGATCTCTTGCTCGGCCTTGAAACGAGCCGTCTCCGCTTGCTTCTGCAATTCGAGCTTCTGCTGAGCAGCGGACAGTTCTGACTCGAGTTTCTTTTGCTCGGCATCGGCCGCGAACAAGCGCTTCTTCTTTTCGGCCTCCCAAGCAATCGCCGCCTGCTGGCGAGAGGCCTCTTGTTCGCCCGCGATCTTTTGGCGAATCTTCTCCGCAATCTCTGGGGCATACTCCACGGACTCCAGAGTTACGCTCGAGATTTCCACATGCTTGCCCGAGGTGCGCCGGCGCACTTCGGCCTCGATCTCGTTCTCGATCGACTCGTTGTTCTTTTGAAGCTCCGCGTACGAATGCCGCGCGAAGACGCCGCGACACGCGCTGCGAAACTCAGGACCGACGACTTCGTCGTAGTAGTTCGATCCAACTTCGGTATCGAGCTGATAAAGCTCCGAAACAATGGGGCGGTAGATGACGCTGAGCTTCAGCCCCAAGTCCAATCCTTCCACGCTCTTGGTATGAATATCCTCGGCGTGGGTCGAATACGTGACGTCGAAATCGTCGACGCGGTTGGAGGTGCAGTAAATGAAGCACCAGCCGAGCCCGTACTTGCCGGGTTGGAGCACTTCGCGCCTCAGACCTCCTGCGTTCGGAGCGAAGTACAAGCCGCGGTGGCCTGGTTCAATCGTGCTCGTTGCGCATCCAGGGCCACTCAGGGCGGTGGCAACGAGCGCAACGCACATCGTCTTTCTTGTCACTGTCTTCATGGCTACGTTCCTTATTGATGCCCAGGTTTGTCGGGGCGGGTCCCGTCCCGCCCCCCGCTTTCGTTATTCCGGTGGCGGGTCCAGGCGAACTCCTCCGGCGAGCCAACCGGCCAGATCTCGCCCGACCCGCATCAGGCATCGATAGACAACCGGTGACCCCTGCTCGGCGGAAACGAGGCCGCCTTCGCGGCAACCGAGCTGCGTCTGTCCAAGGTAAACGTTGCCGCTTCGCGTCCGAAGGGTCGCCCGGGCGTCAATGCCGACAACGACACGCCCGCCCGGTTCGAGCTCGGCGTCCGCGCCTGTCACTTCGACCAACACTGTCCACCCGCCATGCCTTGCGACCGGGTGATCTCGCAGCGAAGCAGCCCAGGTCGCCGCGGCCGTGGAAACAGCGATCCCCAAGGCGGATTCCAGGTCGCCGTACACGATTTCGGAGCCACGCACCGGCAGGGGATCCGAAACCGCGGTGCTTCGGCTGACAACTTCGAGCGGAGTGGCGTTAGACGGCATCGACGTGACGGGGGCGCCGCTGGCTCTGAGCAGCGGCACGATGTGGGGTCCACCGCCGCATCCCGCCATACAGGCCCCGATGCCCAGTATCGTGGCGAGGTAAGCTCCCATCGAAGAGCCTCACAGCAAGCGACGATCCAGCACGGTGGCGCTCGCGATTGGCACAAACTCAGGACTGGCCCGGGGCGGCAGGCCCCGCGGCGCATCGATGGGCGAGGCGAAGTCGCTCGGCGCACTGGTGACGCGATTGCACGCGTGGTACTCGCGTTCGCCGATGGAATACCGGCTTGCCGCCGACTCGCCGCGTCGCCGATGGGCGATTGGCCTCGCCGTGTACGTTGTGTGCGGCGTCATCTTTGCTGTCGTTGCGGGTCCCGAACGGCTTACCGAGCACACGGCATACAACCACTACGCGCTTCTGGCCGACGCTTGGATTCACGGCCGGAACGACTTGCCCAACGGGCCACCTGCCTATTCGCTGAACAACGATTTCGCGGAGTTTGCAGGCAAGACCTACATTAGTTTTCCCCCGTTTCCCGCGCTCTTGATGTTGCCTTTCGTCAAGCTCGCGGGCTCGCCCGAGAATTTCCGAGACGGGCAGTTCGTGATTTGGCTCGCGGGCCTGGGCCCGGCATTTCTTTTTTTGGTTCTCGAGAACCTTCGTCGTACGGGGCGTTCGAAGCGCTCCGAAGCAGAGAACGTGGCGGCTGCGCTGCTCTTCGCGTTCGGCAGCGTCTACTTCTTTACCGCGGTCGAAGGGACGGTCTGGTTCGCGGCATTGGTGGTCGGCGTGGCGTTGCAGGCTTTGTACGTTCTTTTTTCGCTCGATGCGCAGCGGCCTCTCTTGGCAGGCGTAGCGCTTGCGTGTGCTTACATGACGCGTCCACCGATCTTGCTGAGTGCACCGCTCTTTGCGCTTGAGGCATTGCGGGTCTCGTGTGGCGAGATTCCATCCACCGGGACCGCCATCGAGCGCATGCGAGGCGCATGGCAGCGCCTCGACAAGGTCGCCGTAACAAGAAAGTATGTTGCATTTGCGGCGCCCATCTTGGTCGCATTCGCGATTAGTTCTTTTCTCAATCACGCGCGCTACCGCACTTGGAGCCCGTTCGATCCGGGCCACGAGTACCTGACCGTCGCCTGGCGCGCGCGCATGATGAAGTGGGGCGTTTTGAGTTACCACTATCTGTCGAAAAACCTCGGCGTCATGCTGACCATTCTGCCCTGGCTCAGGCCGAAGGACGTTGCCCTTGGCGCGTCGTTTCAGATTAACGAGCACGGACTTGCCCTATGGTTCACGACGCCGCTCTACCTCTGGCTCTTTCGCCCGCGGCGACGCGGGTTTCTTTACAACGTCGTTCTCGCGAGCGCGGCTTTCCCGTTGCTGATGGATCTTCTTTATCAAAACACGGGGTGGCGCCAATTCGGCTATCGCTTTTCGAACGACTACGCGGTTCTCCTGTTCGTGCTGCTAGCCCTGGGCGAGCGCGTGATGGGCTGGTCTTTTCGGTTCGCCGCCATTTGGAGTATGGGCTGGAACCTGTTCGGCGCGATCACTTTTGACCGAGCGGCCTACGATCGCTTTTACTACCGCGACCCGAGCCAGACAGTCCTCTACCAGCCTGATTAGTTCGCTTTTCTATTGGATCGCGCCCAGGGCTTGGTCAAAGTCGTCGATGATGTCTTCTTTCGCCTCGAGCCCCACCGAGATGCGCACGAGGTCATCCGCGATCCCCTGCGCTTTGCGATCGCCGGCCGACAGGCCGGCGTGCGAAGTGAGCATCGGCCGTGTCATCAATGTCTCCGCGCCGCCCAGACTTGGTGCGTTCGCGGGAATCTCCGCCGAACGGAGAAAGCGGTCCGCCGCGACAATTCCTCCGCCCAGCTCGAAGCTTAGAAGACCGCCCGCCCCGGCAAACCATTGCTTTGCGCGTGCGTGGCGCGGATGGCTCTCCAATCCTGGATAATGCACGCACGCGACCGAGCGATGCTGTTCCAGAAAGCGTGCCACATGCAAAGCCGTGTCGCACTGCTGTTTCACGCGAAGGGCCAGTGTCTTCAATCCGCGATGAAGGAGAAAACAAGAGTGCGGATCGAGCGCGCCTCCCAAGTGGTCCAATTTGCGCTTGATCGCTGCGATCCTCGTCGCGGACCCAACTATTGCTCCGGCGACAATGTCGGAGTGCCCATTGAGATATTTGGTCGCGCTGTGAACCACGAGATCAAAACCGTGCTCGATGGGCCGGTAGTTGACAGGCGTTGCGCAGGTGTTGTCGATGACGGAGGTGAGTCCGTGCGCACGGCAGAAGGCGACCACACCGGGCAAGTCGACGACCTCGAGGAGCGGATTGGTCATCGTTTCGACGTAAAAGGCTCGTGTCGTCGGTCGCAATGCAGCAGCCCAAGCGCCCGGTTCGTCGGCGTCCAAGAATGTGCACTCGATTCCGAGCGCTGGAAGATCCTTCGTGATGAAGCTGTGCGATCCACCGTAGAGGCACCGATGGGCCAGAAGGTGATCGCCTTGCGACAGCAGCGTGAGCAGCGTCGACGAGATCGCGGCCATGCCGCTGCCGGCGACAATGGCCGCTTCGGCCGCTTCGAGCAAGGCGAGCTTGCGGTGCAGGACCACGTGATTCGGAGTGTTGCTCAGCCGCACGTAGCGGACGTCGTGGTAGTTGTCCTCGCCAGAAAACTCGAAAGTGGACGACTGAAAAACCGGCAGGGTGATTGCTCCTCCCACGCGCGGCCGGATCTCTCCGCCGTGGATGAGCGTTGTCTCGAGTCGCCGGCTGCGCTTCATGCTCGATGGCTGTTTCTTGCTAGTGATACAGCGTCCACAGGCGATTCAGTACTAGGCACGCAACCACGGTTGCGAGAGCCGCCAAGAGCAGGGCGATGGTCGTAGCCGTTGTGGTCTTGGTTCTACGACGCGAAGAGCCCGAAGTCTTGGCGACTTGGCGATGCGCTGCGCCTGCTCGCGGTGTCGCCGCTGCGGGGCCAGGGCTGCGCTCGATGGCCATCGCTCCTGAATCCGCGTCTGGCCGAACACCGCCCTCGAAGGCGCGTGGCTCTGCATCGGCGAGTGGCAGTGGTGCTTTCGCAGGCTCCGGTGCCTTCTCGGGCTCGCGCTGCGGAGAATCGAGCATGGGGGCCGGCGCGGCCGGAAAGGCGGGTCCGGCGACGGCCCGCGAGCTTTGATCGAGGACCACAACGGGACTGGAAGCGATAGCAGGCGCCATCGGCTCGGGCGGGGGCGCAGGTTCGACGGTGGCCTTGGCCTCGGCTCGCACTTGCGGCGCGGCGATTGGCGCCGGCTGACCCGCTCTGACCTCTACGCGCCTGGCCTCTTCGCGTTTGACTTCCTCGCGAGGCTTTCCCGAAACTGTCCAATTGGCCTGCGCTGGCAGCTTCAGCAGCTTGTCGCCAACCTGGACTTCAAGGGCCGGGCGTACTTCTTGGCGCGACTCTCCGTAGAGCGGGACATTCACCGAGGTTTGGCCGCGGCGCGTTGCCGTGGCGAGTACGTCGGCGAGCTCGCGGGCGGCGGTGGCCCATCGTTGGGATCGTTCTGTGTGGGTGCTGGCCAGCGCGTCGAACGCGTCGATATCCGTTCCGGCGAGCCCGGCATCGGCGAGCTCCACACTGAGCTCCGAGACTTCGCCTTCGGAGAGCGACAGGAGCAGGCGGTCGATGAGGGTCTCCAAGAGCAAACTGATTTCGGCGTTGGTGCTTGACCCGGTGAGAGAGGGGGCCAGCATTTCAACGAGGCTGCCCTGAACACGCACTGGGTCGCGCGTACCCCCCTCGGCAAAGTAGTAAAATCCCGAGGACACTCGGTCGACACCCACGGTATGCACACGCACACCCTGCTTGCGGGCATCGGCAACGAGGTTTGTGCAGAGCCCGAGCATGGGGCTCTGCTCGGTCGCGCGGCTCGCAAGCGGGAATCGCTTCGGTGCAATCTGCTCGTACGGTTGGGTCCCTCGCAACGCGCGCGCAAGATCGACCGTCATCTGCGAGCGGGCGATGAACGAGAGCTCCCGCTCCCAGTCCATGATGCCTTTCGGCACCATCCATCCGGCCGCGGCGCCCAGGCGAATGACGCTTTTGCCCGATGGTATAGGCGTTACCGAAAGAACGCCTGGCACGAGGACTTCTTCTTCGCTTGCACGATTGTCTGAGGGGTCGGGCATGATCAAACCAATGGCACCTGAAATAGAGTCTTAGAGCAGTTTCGAGAGATCGGCGCCGGTAAACTCTGCGCTCTTGTCCCAGAGCCCCTCTCCAAGCGATCATTCGCGGCATGACGGGCGAGGAACTGGCCAAGGATGCCGACTCCGCCGTACTCGAACTCTTCGCGCGCACTGTGCAGACCGTGCCAGCCTATCGCGCGTTCTTGCGCGAGCACAGCGCGAATCCTCAGGCCGTGAGGACGATCGACGACTTCCGGCGCCTTCCGCTCGCCACGCGCGAGAATTATGTGCGACGCTATCCGCTCGACGAACGCTGCCGCGGCGGGCTCTCCCGTTGCGACATGGTTGCCGTTTCGTCGGGATCGACAGGGCCGCCCACATTTTGGCCCCGGACCCTTGAGGACGAGCGTGCGAGCGCGTCGCGCTTCGAACAGATATTTTGCGAGGCATTCGAGGCTGATCGCAAGAAGACTCTGGCCGTCGTGTGCTTTCCCCTAGGCACGTGGGTAGGAGGAATGTTCACGACGAGTTGCTGCCGACAGCTGGCGAGCAAGGGGTACCCGGTTACGACCGTAACCCCAGGCAATCAGCGTTCGGAAATCTTTCGGGTGGTGACGGCGCTTTCTCCGATGTTCGAGCAGACCGTGCTCCTGGGATATCCGCCCTTCCTGAAAGATGTTGTCGATGCTGGGCTGACCGACAGGATCGATTGGTCAACGTTCGGCACCAAGCTGGTTCTTGCGGGCGAAGTGTTCAGCGAAGAGTGGCGCACGCTCATGGCGGAGCGCACCGGAATGGCCCGGCTAACCGTCGACTCCGCGTCGCTTTACGGAACGGCGGACGGCGGCGTCTTGGGCTGCGAGACCCCAGTGTCGGTCGCTATCCGCCGATTTCTGGCCGATCATCTTGAACCGGCCACCGCGCTCTTTGGCAGGCCCCGCCTTCCAACGCTGGTTCAGTACGATCCTACAACCCGCTACTTTGAGGAGCACCAGCACACGCTGGTGGTCTCGTGCGACAGCGGCGTCCCGCTCGTGCGCTATCACATTGCGGACGAGGGCGGCGTTATCGCGTACTCGCCGATGATCGAGCGCATGCGCGCGAGTGGGTTCGACGCCGAAGGCGCGGCTCGGAACGCGGGGGCACGGACGGTGCGAAGGCTTCCGTTCGTTTACGTATTCGGTCGGTCGCACTTTGCGATTTCGTACTACGGCGCCAACGTGTTTCCCGAGACCGTCGGCCTAGGCCTCGAACAACCGGAAATTCGAGCATACGTGACGGGTAAATTCGTCATGGAGGCTCGCGAAGAGCCCGACCGCAATCGCGAGCTCACGATTGCCGTCGAGCTCGCGGGCGGCGTGGAGGCGTCGGGCGACCTGTCCCAAGCGGTGGCGGGATCGGTGCTGGCGCAACTTCTTCGCTTCAATAGCGAGTTTGCGAACTACGTGCCGTCCTCGCGCCAGCGCCCCCGGGTAACGCTTTTGCCCGCTGGCCACCCCGAGTACTTCCCCGTCGGAGTCAAGCACCGCTATTCGCGGCCGTGAGCTTTTCGTTCCGTTGCTTCCGTTGCCTGCAGATCGGCGACGACGCACAAATGGTCCGACGCCAGCGAGTGTCCGACCTCGAACCGCACGAAGTTCAGTTCATCGTTCGCGAAGATCCGATCGATGCGCATCCAGGGCTTGCGGCCATTGTCGGTCGGGAACGTGTAGCCGAAACCTGACCCCACCTTCGCAAAGCCATCTTGGTAGGCCGACAGATAGCGGTTCAAGATGTAGCTGAGATCCGGCAGATTCGTGTCCCCGGCAATGACTACAGGCCCGGGCTCTCGCGCTGCGGCCTCCGCGAACTCCTGCACCTGCAGCGCCCGGAGCTCGGCGTCACTTCGAAAAAGGTCTGCGCTCGCTCCGGCAAACAGACGACCCGAGAGAAGCTCGCGGCGCATGCCCGCGCCGCCGCGCAGAGCTTGAAGGCCTTCGCGCGGCGATATTGGATGAACGGCGTAGAAGGCGATCCTCCCGAGCGGCGTCTCGATCACCAGCTGGATGAAACGCGGGCTGCGCGAATGTCCATGGAGATCTACTTTTTCCGGATCGTGGCTGGAGACGATCGGAAAGCGCGTGGCGACGAGGAACTGCCCTGAACCGAAGACCGTGGCATAGCGCGACGCGAGCGAACTCTCGAGCCGTTCGCGGGACGCGATCTCCTCGAGAATGGCGACGTCGGGCGAATACCGGTCGATCTCCTCGACAACCTGGTCGACCCCCCCCCGAGATGAGTTGATGTTGTAACTGAGCACACGAATCGTCGGCGCGTCGCGAGTTGTTCGCGCCCGCCCCGGAAGGGCGAAGCCCATGAGAGGGAATAAGATGATGAGCGCAGCGACCAGCTGCGTCCAGAGGAGCCTGTAGAGACTGAGTGCGGCGAGCAAGACCGTGATGAGCGGAAGCGGGGCCGCGAATCCGATGCGAGGCACGTAGAGCGCGGCCCCGGCAACCCACCATTTTTCGCCCATGAATCGCAAGGCTAGAGCCGCGCCCAGCAGACACATGGGGTACAGAATGGCAATCATGGCGGACGTCCACCGCAGCCACTTCTTTGCACGCGACGGGGCGGTAGATTGGGCGTTCTCGAGAGCTGGGGGCAACCGAAGTCCGTCTACGAGCTACGAGCTCCGGCGCTCGAGCATCCCGCGGAGCGTTTCCATAGCGGTGCTGCTCTCTTTCGGCAATGGCAACCGGTTCCTACAGCGCCCGAGCGCGCCGCCTTTCATCGGCCGCGCGCGCCTCAATCGGCTCTTGCGCCGCCGGCTTGTCCACCACCCACCAGGCGTCGTGCTCTGGCGAGGCGCCAACGCATTCGAGTGTAAGCGTGATGGCTCGCTCCGGATCGATTGCCTCGCTCGAACGGCCCGGCAGCTCGACGACGGCTCGCCGCACGCGCAGGCGCTCGAGGGTACGGGCGAGGTGAATGATCGCGGTTCGGAACGTGGAATCGTTGAAGGCGGTGCGGGGGCCCAGTCCTACCAAAAGCACTTTCTCAAACGAGACATGCGGCTTTCCCGGCACGATCACCGCTTCGCCCAGTTCTCCTTTCACAAATCCCGACTTGAGCAGCGCACTCAGTCGGCCGCCCATGCGCCAATCCAAGAGCGCCGCGAAGCCCTTCATTGGCCGCTCGTCGATCCAAATGGAGCACGCGCAAAGTTCGACGTTGGCATCGTCAAGGCGTCTGGGCAAAGCCGGGAGAAAGCGTACTTCCATTTAGTTCTGCACCCGTACGGAACCAGCGATGTGCGAAGCGCGCCTCTGGCTGGGGGGTGTGGGGGGAGCGGCCTCGCTCCCGCCCCAGGTTTTTCGTTTGGGGCCCCGGCCCCAAACGCGCCCGCCGTCGGTGAATGCCTGGGCCGGAACGGAGCCGGAGCGAAGCGGAGGCGGAGTGAGGCTCATGTTGAATCGGGTTTTTTACTAGGCTCCTCGTCCGTGCGACCTAACGTGTCGGCGATTCGGTTTAGGACGCCGTTGACGAAGGAACCCGAATCGTCTGTTCCGAAGGCCTTCGCAAGCTCCACCGCCTCGTCCAAAACCACGGCGCGGGGGATGTCCTTTCGGTAAACGAGTTCCCAGCTGCCCAACCGAAGGACATTTCGATCGACGCGCGTCATGCGCTCGATACGCCAGTGCGCAGATGCCTCGACGACATATCGGTCGAGACCAATCTTGGCCGCGGCAACCCCGCGCACCAGCTCATCGGCGTAGGCCCGACCGTCCGGGTCGGCGCTGTCTACGAAACTGCGCCAGAAGAGTTCGATCGTCGCGTCTGCATCCGCGCCCGACGCTTCCATCTGAAAGATCATCTGAAGCGCCGCCTCGCGACCGGAGTGACGCGCGCCCATGGGCCGAGCTCTCAGAGTCCCGCGTCGTCCAAGGCGCGTGAAAGGGTGACCATTTCAATCGCGCTCACCGCGGCATCCCACCCCTTGTTACCTTGTTTGGTTCCGGCTCGCTCGATCGCTTGCTCGATGGTTTCCGTTGTCAGCACGCCGAAGGCAATCGGGACCGAGCTCGCGTGAGCGGCAGCGCCGAGCCCCTTCACCGCCTCGCCGGCGACATAATCGAAGTGGGGCGTACTGCCGCGAATGACTGCTCCGAGAGCGATGATCGCATCGAGCTTTTCGGCGGCGGCCAGTCGGCGCACGACGAGCGGAAGCTCCCAAGCGCCCGGCACACGCACGACGACGACGTTCTGCGGCAGGGCGCCATGTCGGGTCAGCGCGTCAACCGCGCCCTCGACCAGGCGATCGACTACCAGGTGGTTGAACCGACTGGCGACCACGGCAAAGCGAGCGCCCTTAGGTACGACCAGATTGCCCTCAATGGTCCGCGCTGTCATCGATCGTTCCACTTATCTTTCGTCTTCAAGTTGAGTGCAGCGGTACGCTCTCGAGCACGTCCAGGCCGAAGCCGTGAATGCCCGCAATCTTGCGCGGGCTCGTGGTCAAGAGCCGAATTTCGTGAAGCCCTAGATCTACCAGCACTTGCGCGCCAAGGCCGAACTCTCGCAACGGTGGTCCTGTCGGGGAAGACGAGGCCGGGACTCCCCCCGTTGCACGCGACTTTTCGAGTTCGCGACGGACATCTCCACGAGGCGTGATGTACACCAGTGCGCCACGCCCCGCCGCCTCGATTTGCGCAATGGCCTCACGCAGGCGCCGCCCGCCATCGCTCGGTGTCGCAGCAAATGTGTCTGCGAGCGTCGAGCCGCTGTGCACGCGGCAGAGGGGCGCATCGCCGCTCAGATCCCCCTTGACCAGGGCTAGGAACTGGCGGTCGTCGATGGTCGTCTCGTAGACGATTGCGCGCCACTCGGATCCCGTCTGGTCGAGCGTGATTTGGGCTTCAGAGACGCGTCGGACAAGGCGCTCGGTGAGGAGGCGGTAGCGGATAAGGTCCGCAATCGTCAGGATTCTCAGCCCATGGGTGCCGGCGAATCGTTCGAGATCCGGCATGCGGGCCATCGTACCGTCGGCCTTCATGATTTCGCAGATGACACCGGCGGGCGTCAAATCTGCGAGACGGGCGAGGTCGACCGAGCCCTCGGTTTGACCCGTTCGCACCAGCACGCCGCCCTTGCGCGCCTTGAGCGGAAACACATGGCCGGGGCTGATGATGTCCTCGGGCCGGGCATTCGGATTGGCGGCGACGCGAATGGTGTGAGCCCGGTCGGCTGCACTGATGCCGGTCGTCACTCCATGTCGGGCCTCGATGCTGACTGTGAACGCTGTGCCAAGTGGCGGTCCGACCCGGTCGGGCGACTGCATCATCGGGAGTTTGAGCCTGTCCACCTGCTCCTCGGCGAGCGCGAGACAAATGAGACCGCGCCCGTGCGTGGCCATGAAATTGATGGCGTCGGGGGTGACGAACTGGGCAGCCATCGCCAGGTCGCCTTCGTTCTCGCGGTCTTCGTCGTCCACAAGAATGATCATCTTGCCAGCGCGGACGTCGGCAATCGCGCCAGCAATTCGTTCGGTCAGCTTGGGGTCGATCGTGCGCACGGTGTTACGGCTCGCGGGACAGGCGGCGCGTCGCCGGCTCTGCCGGCGCGTGGTCAAGGCTCAATAGACGCGCAACGTAGCGCGCGACCAGGTCGACCTCCAAGTTGACGGGATCGCCTGGAGCCAAGGCGCCGAGTTTCGTCTTCTGCAGGGTATGCGGGATCAGCATGACATCGAATCGATCCCGCTTCGCTGCGTTAACGGTGAGGCTCACCCCGTCGATGGCGACCGATCCCTTTTCCGCGATGAGCGGCGCCAACTCGGGCGGCACGACGAACGCCATCGCGATGGCCTCGCCCGCTGCGCTGCGCTCAACCATGGTCGCAACACAGTCGACGTGTCCCGTCACCAGATGGCCACCGAGGAGTGAGCCCACGCGGAGGGCTCGTTCGAGATGGACCGAACTCCCGGGCGCCAGACCTCCAAGTGTTGTCCGAGCAAGAGTCTCCGCCGATGCATCGGCCTCGAACCCATCGTCGGTAAGCGCATCCACGGTCAAGCACGTGCCATCGACGGCAATGGACTCGCCAATTGCGACTGGGCCGTCTTCGAAACGAGCCTGAACGCGAAGGCGCGCGCCGGTATCGTGGGCTCCATGGGCCGCTCTTCCTGCCAGCCTGCCCATGACCGCGACCAACCCCGTAAACATGGTTCCGATGTAATCACCGAGAGCTCGGCCGTCCAGGAGGCGCTGGGGCTCGATGCCCTTGCGACTGCGTGCAAGACTGGGTCTGTGCGGCCGGTTATGCCCTTGACCTTGCTTGTGCTGGCTGCGGCGGCGTGCGGCTCCAGCTTTCAGGCCACCTACGAGTGCGACGTTCACTTTGAGCATTGCTATGCCCTCGATCAAACCGGAGCCTCGACCGACACAAAACGGCAATGCTGGCGTGACTGGCTGCGCGGCTATACCTACGCCCAATCCCGCGACCGAATCGCTTACGCAACCACACGTGTCAACCAGCTCGCTTCGGATCAGCCGCCGTCCGGTCCAGTCGCCGCCGGCCTCTCGCCGGCCGTGGCTCCCACCGCCGCGGCCCCCATGCCCACGAATGCATTCGCGCCCCCCCCGAACGTGAGCGAAAGTCACCCGCCAGCACCAGCCGAGTCGATTATGGATGCCGGGTCGGGTCGGGACGCCGGCTCGCGCGCGCCCGGCGCCGACTGTGCGGATGCGTGCCAAGAGCGTTGGTCAGAGTGCCGCGGTCTATGCCGGGATGCCAAGTGCGGCACTTGCGATCGTATGTACAAGTCGTGCATGCCCGCGTGTTTTCGGGACGAGCCCAATGTCTTGCCTCTCCGCGGGCGCCGCCAGTAGAGTGCCTTTCAAATGCGTTGAGCCGGTTCGGCTGGGGGGTGTCTAGGCGTCGCCATCACCCAAGCACTCGCGCGGCCTCCATCGCGTGATACGTCAGGATTGCGTCCGCCCCCGCCCTCCGGATCGAGGTGAGCACTTCGAGCATGGCGCGGTCGTAGTCGATCATCCCGCTGGCCGCTGCGGCCTTGAGCATCGAGTACTCGCCGGAAACGTTGTACGCGAAGAGCGGCAGCGTGGTCTTTTCGCGCACGGCGCGGATTACGTCGAGATAGGCGAGGGCGGGCTTGACCATGAGCATGTCGGCTCCCTCTTCTTCGTCGAGCCGCGCCTCGCGAAGGGCCTCGCGGGCATTGGCAGGGTCCATCTGGTAGCTCGCGCGATCGCCAAACTTCGGAGCCGAGGCCGCGGCCTCGCGAAAGGGACCGTAGAACCAGCTCGCGTATTTGACGGCGTAGCTCAGGATGCTGGTCGTTTCGAACGCGCTCTCGTCGAGGGCGCGGCGGATGCGGCCTACACGACCGTCCATCATGTCGCTCGGCGCGATGACGTCCGCGCCCGCTCGTGCGTGGACGACAGCCATCTCCGCCAACACTTCGAGCGTTGCGTCGTTGTCCACTTGCGGCTCGCCGTCGCGTCCCTTGCGCAAGACGCCGCAGTGTCCGTGATCGGTGTATTCATCGACACAGACGTCCGTTATCACGACGAGCTCTGGAGCCGCGCTCTTCATCTCGGCGACCGCCCGAGGGACGGGTCCCTCCGGGTCGAGTGCGCTCGAGCCGCGAGCGTCCTTCGTTTTTGGCAGGCCGAACAAGAGAACCCCGCCCAGCCCATGGTGTACGGTGTCGCGGGCTATTTGCGCCGCAGCCGTCACGGGGAGCTGGTTGACGCCGGGCATCGTGCGCACAGCCTGCGGCGCGTCGACCGCTGCATTGAAAAAGAGCGGCCAAATGAGGTCGCGGGGCGACACCGCGGTTTCTCGCACGAGCGCGCGAAGCGCCGCGGTCGCGCGCAAACGGCGGGGCCGGACGGTCGGAAACGGCATGACGACTGTTGATACTACGCGATTGTCCCAAGTCGCGCCGGCCGGTCCGGACTTGTCGATCGGGTCCGCCCGGGTCATCTTGCCATCCATGCACTCGGCGCGCTTGCTTGCTTGTGGATTGGTCTTCGCTCTTTTCGCGTGGGCAGGTGTTTTTGCGTGCGGAAGCAAGACGGGACTCCTCGCGCCGCAAAGCGACAGCCAGGGAAGCAGCATCGGCGCGCCGCCCGACGCAAGCGCCGATGCGTCAGTTGCGTTCGATGCGAGCGAGCAAGATGTGCTGCCCCCTATCGACGTGACGCCCCCGCGGGATGTCGCTTCCAGCTCGTGCCCCGACGCAGGGGCGACGTTGGTCTACGTGATTACCGAGCAGTACGACCTGATGAGCTTTTATCCGCCGACCGCGACGTTTACGCGCATCGGTCGCATCCAATGTCCGGCCCGTAGCCGGGTGAATCAAGACGGTACTCTCTCGCCGGCAACACCTTTCTCGATGGCTGTCGACCGTCAAGGGATTGCCTTCGTCGTCTACGACACCGGTGAATTGTTCCGAGTCAGCACGGCAACTGCCGCGTGTCGCCCGACCCCGTTTGTCGTCGGCCAGCAGGGTTTCAGGAGCTTTGGCATGGGCTACTCGCAGGATCTCCAAGGCCCGGGAGAGACGCTCTATGTGGCAAGCGACGGGCTGGACGTTCCCGTAGCGGGCCCTCCGCGGCTCGGGACAATCGACACGCAAGCGTTCCTGCTTCGTGTGGTGGGACCCTTTCGGCCGCCGTTGTACGGCACGGAGCTGACGGGCACCGGCGCGGGGGATCTGTTCGCATTCTATTCGCTCATGGCCGACGGGGGGAGCGTCATGGCCATCGGCCAGGTAGACAAGACCACAGGCCAACGCGTAGCGGAGTCCGCCCTGCCTGGCATCGAACGAGGTTGCGGCTGGGCGTTCGCATTTTGGGGCGGTGATTTCTACACGTTCACAGCGCCTGGCGACTGCGGTGCTGCCACCCGGCCGGGTACTGTCGTCCATCGGTTCACCGCAAAAGGTGGAGGGATCGTGAAAGTCACTCAAATCGGCGAAGAGGTTGTCGGCGCAGGCGTGTCGACCTGCGCGCCGCAGCAGTAGTGACGAGATGAGTGGCGGCCTCGTAAGCTTCGTGGGGCTCGGCCCGGGCGATCCTAGGCTCTACTCCGAGCGAGCGACCGAGCGACTGGCGCAAGCCGAGGTCGTCGTTCGGGACGACGAGGCGACTGCCGAAAAACTCATCGCGTTGGGACGGCAAGGCAAACGCGTCGTACGCGCGACGGTTGGCGATCCACTCGAATCGCCGCGGGTCGTGGGCGAGGCTCTCCAGGTGGCGGGCGCCGGGATTCCGATCGAGGTCGTTCCGGCGATCGGTATCGCCAGCGCGGCGGGTGCATTCGCGGGCGTGTTGGGGCGGGCTCTCTGCATTCCGTCGTCCGCCGTAGGCGCGGCGGTTTCCGGCACTTCGAGCGTCACGCCACTGACACTCATCCGTGGAGTCGGCTTGCCTTCGCAACGGGTTGTCGCGACGACCTCGGGCGAGGCCGGAGAGAAAGCGCGAGCTCTGGGAGATGGCCCCGTTGTCCTAGTGTTTGGCTCGCCCGACCCACGACTTCGCTGGTTCGAGCACCGCCCTCTTTTTGGCAAGCGCGTTCTGGTCACGCGTGCGCGCGAGCAAGCGGGTAGCCTTGCGGCTCTTCTGCGCGAGCACGGCGCGGACCCTCTCATCCTGCCGACGATTGAGATCCACGCGCCGAGCGATCGCGCGCCGCTTGCGCGGGCGCTCGCCGACTTGCGCGCGGGCGCCTACGGCTGGGTTGCCTTCACGAGCGCCAATGGTGTGGACCGCACTTGGGACGCTCTTGTCGAAATGGGTGCCGACGCGCGCGCCTTCGGGGCGGCTCGATTGGCGGCGATCGGTCCGGCGACTGCGCGGGCTCTAGAGCGCCACGGGTTGCGCGCGGATGTCGTGGCCACGGAGTTTCGGGGAGAGCAACTTGCACAGGACATGCTCGCCGCCCTTCGATCGGGTCCCGAAGCGCNNACGTTCTTCCAGAGACGCTGCGTGCAGCCGGCTGTCGTGTCGACGTCGTCGCCGCTTACGAGACTCATCCACCTCCGCGCAATATTGTCGGAACACTGATGGCCGAGCTCGAGGAAAAGCGGGTGGATGCCGTGATGTTCACCTCGAGCAGCACGGTCGATAACTTCTGCGATTTGCTCGGGGCGCGGGCGATAGCGCTTTTGAGTGGTGTTCGCGTGGCGAGCATTGGCCCCGTCACGACCGAGTCAGCGCGCGCGCGAGGAGTGCACGTTGACGTCGCGGCTCGAGAGTACACGGTACCCGGGCTGGTCGAGGCTCTTGCCCAGAGCTACGCCGGCCCCAACGCGTCGCTTGGCGGAGCCTCTGGAGCCCGCGACGGGTAGCCTGTAGCCTGTGGCTTGCCCGCCAGCTCCATGTCCTTGAGCTCACTGATCGTCCAGCGTCAGGTCGCTACGATGCGCCAAGTCGAAGAGGCGCTCGCTCGTCAGGTCATCTATGGCGGCGATCTGGTCACCAACCTCCTCGAGGTGGCTCGGGTCGACGAGGGAGTGCTCACCGAGTTGCTTGCCGCGTCCATGGGTCTTTCGCCCGCGCCGGCCAGCGAGCTTCCGCGCGCCGCCGATTCAGTGCTTGCACTGGTGCCCGCGGATTTCGCCGTACAGCACCTGGCGGTGCCCCTGGAAGTCAAAGGTGAGGAACTCCTGCTCGCTGTCGCCGAGCCCCTGTCCGATGAAGTCAAGGAGCAGTTGGCGTTCTCGCTCGGATTGCGTATTGACGAGCGGGCGGCTCCCGCCGTACGAGTTTGGCAAGCGATCGCCGGAGCGTACGGCACGCAGCTCGATCGTCGTATGGAGCGGCTCGTCGGGAGGCTGTCGGGAGATGCTTCGGCGGCGGTCCGGTCCCTTGCGCCGCTAATCGATCCCGCCAATTCGACACCACCTCCACCGCGGGCTCGCAGCACGCCGCCGCCGCCCCACACACGCGCAACCCGACCGTCGTCGCCTCCTGCCACTCACATCGCTGGTGCCGGAGCGATGCGGCATCCGCCGACTCGCCGCGCGACTTTGACCGGTTTGGCGGTCGGACGGCACCCCGCGTCGATGTCGGCGCCGGCGCCGGTCGAGGCCGAAGCCTCGCCCTCCACCAGACTACTGGAGCGATCCTCCGCACTGCTTCAACGCACGGCCGGCCAAAGCCAACGCCCGGCGCGTCGTCATCGGGGGCCTCTCACCTTCGAGGCGGGTCGCCGCGAGGTGGAGGAGCGTTGCTCTTCGACTTCGCCCGTCAGTTCTTTGAGTACGCCGCGCTCTTCTTGGTACAGGGCGATATCGCTGAGGGTCGCGATGGATTCGGGAGCGGCGCCAGCCGCGAGCGTGTCCTGGGGATTGGCGTGCCGCTGGACCTGCCGAGCTTGCTCTCCAATGCACGAGAATCGCGCGCTTTGGTCGTTGCCAGTGCGGCGCCCGACGGGCTCGACGCGGAGTTGCTCGCGGACCTTCAGCGACCCCCCAATGTGGAGATTGCGGTCTTGCCGGTGGTCGTCCGCACTCGGGCAGTCGCCCTGCTCGTTGGCGACTGCGGCGATACGGGCATCGACCGCGATGCGCTCCGCCAGATCGTCGATTTCTGCGCGCTCGTAAGCAGGGCGTTTGAGCGAGTCATCGTGCGCCGCAAGCTCGAAGGATTCGTCGCTGGAAGTCGCGGCAGCGGGCAACATCGTTTCGACACGTCGTCGCTCGTGTCCAAGCACCCGTCCGGAGCGCTTGCCGCTGCTTCCGTGCCCAAATACCCGTCTGGAGCGCTTGCCGCTGCTTCCGTGCCCAAGCACCCGTCTGGAGCGCTTGCCGCTGCTTCCGTGCCCAAGCACCCGTCTGGAGCGCTTGCCCCTGCTTCCGTGGCGAAGCACCCGTCTGGAGCGCTTGCCGCCACCTCCGCGTCCAAGCATCCGTCTGGAGCGCTTGCCGCCACCTCCGTGCCCAAGCATCCGTCGGGGGTGCTCGCCGCCGCTGTCTTTGGGTCCCTCTCTTCGTCGACGACGCCACCCGTGCCGCGGGCGGTCGAAGGCCCGCCGCCGCTGGCGAACATAGCCGCAAGCCGAAAGATCACTGGTCCGCCCATTCCCCGCGAGGAGCCGGAGTCGCTTCCTGAGCCAAAACAGGCGGCTGCGTTCGATACCATGCCGTCGCCGGCGCCTTCAGCAGGGTACGCCCAGCACCACGAAGCGCAGCCGAAAGTCTCGGATGAGAAAGGCTCGGATGAGAAAGGCTCGGCCAAAGAATCAGAGAGCAGCCCCGCCGCCGCGGTTGACGGGCTTGCCGCCGGCGTTGTCGATGAGGACGCGGAGCTCTCAGCGATCCTCGATCGACTGGTTGCCGGCGAGGGCAATGCCGAGGATGAAACCGAGTTTCTTCGCGGTGGAGAGAGCGCCATGCGCGTTCTGATGGCGCGCTTTCCGGGTCCGCTGACGTTCGAGCGCTCAAACATCGCTGCGGCGGCGAGTCCTCCGCGGCCAAGCGAATGCGGGCTCATCTTGCGGCTGATTGTTCGACAGAGAAAGCTCGCACTTCCGTTCGTATTGGAGCGAATCAGCGATACCGACCCTGAGACGCGCGGCTGGGCTTCGCACGTTCTCTGCGAGCTACCCTACCTGGAGGCTCTGCCGCACCTGGTTCCGCGGCTGCAGGACACTGACGCAGGCACGCGCGCGTCAGCGGTTCGCGCTGTTGCCGCCATTGCCAGAGCGTTTGGTAAGCCTGTTGTCGATGCCCTTGTTCGGTTCGGTGCCGCGGCCAGTGCGAGTGAGCGCGCTGCGGCCATGCGCGCGATGGGAGAGGCGCGCGAGCCGGCCATCATTCCCGATTTGATTCGGGCACTTGCGGAGGTGGACGAAGGGGCAAGGGCGGCCGCGCACGAGGCGCTCGTTCGCATCACCGTCCAAGACTTGGGTGTCGAGCAGCCACCCTGGCTCGAGTGGTGGGAGCACAACAGCAGCCGGCATCGCATCGAGTGGCTCATCGACGCGCTGATGCACGAGAACTCTGACATGCGCCGAGCCGCCGCGGAAGAGTTGCGGGTCACGAGTCGCCAATACTTTGGATACGCGGGAGATCTGCCCCAAAGAGACCGTGAACGGGCGCAACAGCGCTACCGCGACTGGTGGATCACGGAGGGGCGGGCCCGCCATCAGTTACGCTAAGGCGGGGGCCCCAAACAACGACCTGCGGCGGGAGCGAGGCCGCTCCCCCCACCCCCCCCCCGGCCCGGATCCCCGTTTGGTATGCCGCGTGCTAACTCAGCAGCCTTAGGGGTGTTCGGATGAAGCGGATCCGGTAGGCGTTCTTGGAATCGCCGTGATGCCGTGCGTGTCGCAAGCCGATGGCCCCGATCCCGACGCTTCGCGCATCCTAGCCGCACGCCATTCGCTTGAGTGGAACTGGACGCCGCCCGGGCATGCAGATCGTTATGGGCATGCCGAGACGCTCATTCATGCGTCGCTTCCGTCCGTGCGTGCCCAGGTACTTGATTTTGCTCACTACCGAGACATCCTGCCGGACAAGTTCAAGGTCTCACGCGTGGTAGGCCACGGCCCGGATGGGTCGAAAGACGTTTACATACAGATCGCCGTATTGCATGGCGTCGTCACCCTGTGGGACGTGGCGCGCTTCGGGGCCGTGCACGAATTGGCCCCCGGATCCGAGGTTGTCGAGGGGCGGATGGTCCAGGGCAAGGGGAACGTGGAGGACATGAACGTCGTCTGGACGATGCGCGCGCTCGACGATCAATGGACTGTGCTCAAGTGCGACCTGCTACTCAAACCCGGGCTACCCGCTCCCCAGTCGGCCATCGACGAGGAACTACGCGATTCTGCTCGATACGCAGTGGATTCGATTCACGATCGAGCCCAGGGAAGCCGCGAGATCGCTGAGTGGCCGGGCTCCGGCTGAGTACGAGGCCACGGCGAGCGCGGCGAGCGACTGAGAAGCGAGGAGTGTGTCGCGAAAGCGACACCCGTTGCCGGCCCGACTCAGGGCAGGGCATGCATGCCATGGGCTGCGCTTGACACAAGTTCCGAGCCAAGTAGGTTGTCGCGGCTCGTTTCCCCTTGGGTACCGAGCGCGTCGCGCGGTGGAGCAGCCTGGTAGCTCGTCGGGCTCATAACCCGAAGGTCGTAGGTTCAAATCCTACCCGCGCAACCGGAACGATTGCGCGGAGTTGGCTACGTTTGCCAGCTCCGCGTTTTTCATGGTGTGGCCACGGTTGTGGCCACGGTGGCGCTCCCACAGAGATCGCGGCCTTCGCTGTGGGGGCGTCGTCGTCTTGCCCGAGTCATGGGAGAGGGCGATGCCGAAGGCAGCCAGGCCGGTCGCGTTCCGGGGCAACAAGTGGCGCATACGTTGGATCGATGCCGAAGGCCAAAGGCAGTCCGACGTCTACGAGTCCTACAACGAAGCGGAGCGCCAGCTACGAAGGCGCCAGGTGGAGGCCGACGAGGTCCGCCGGGGGCTGCGCCGCGCCCCTCCCCCCGAGAAGACGTTCGGCGACCTGTGCGACTACTGGCTCGCTCATCGCGCGATCGAGAAGCGCAGCCGCAAAGACGACCTGAGCATCATCCGTTTGCATCTCCGGCCCGCCTTCGGCGCGCTCCGGTTGCGCGATATCGGGGTCGAGCACTTCGACCGGTACAAGGAAGAGCGCGCCCGGCTCTCACCCAAGACGGTGGCGAATCAGCTGACGCTCATGGGCACGATGCTCCGCTTGGCCGTCGAGGACTTGCACTGGCTGCTCGTGGCCCCTCCCATCCGCAAGCCGCGCGTGGACCCTGACGACGAGGTGGACCCGCCCTGGCTCAAGACCGAGGAAGAAATAGGCCGGTTGCTCGACGCCGCACGGGCGGAAGCTCAACCCGGCCTAGTGCTGACCGAAGTCCCTTTCGTCCTGTACTCCGCGGCCGTCTACACGGGCATGCGAGCGGGCGAGCTGGCGGGCCTGCGCTGGGATGACGTCGACCTCGAAAGGCGGACCATCCACGTGCGCCGCTCCTACGAGGGCCGGACCAAGACGCGCGCATCTCGTCGCCATGTGCCCATCGTGGACGCCTTGCTCCCGGTCCTGAGCAGCTGGCAGTCGCGTTGCCCCGAGGTCGAAGGTGGCTGGGTCTTCCCAGGCCAGACCGGCAAGATGCTCTGTGAAAGTGCTCGCGTCTGACCGCGCGGGCTTTGACCGGCCGACGACGGGCCGGCACGTGCACGCGATTCACTTTCACTCGCTGCGCCATACGTTCGCTTGTCATTGGCGGTTGCTGGGTGGGCCCCTGGACGATCTGATACGCGTGCTCGGCCACACGAGCAAAGCCATGACCGAGCACTACGCGAACGTCGGCGGCTACCACCGGCCCGCGCACTTCGCTCTCTTCCCGGCCCCTGCTGCCTCAGCCGCCGAGTAGCTCTCCCACAAGAACGAGTCCGCACGTTGTGGGGGCCCACTACGAAAGGAAGGCGCAGGATGGAAAGCATGGAAAGCAGCAACGCACGGGAGCAGGTCGACGAGCTGGGAGGGTATCCCCAGGCGAGCAAGTGGCTGGGGATACCGATCACGACGCTCTACTCGATGGTCTGCCAAAAGCGCATACCGCACATTCGCCTTTCGGGAAGAATGGTGCGGTTTCGACGCAGCGAGATCGATAAGTGGCTCGCCGCAAACGCGGTATCGATCAAAGCCAAGTAAGCCACACAAGCAAACAGCCGAGGGCTGTGGAGGCCCTCGGCTGCTTTTTGATCACCCCTTGTTTGAGAAGGAGCGACCAATGTTGAAGATAGTAATCCAAGTGGGGCAGGTCTTCCTGTGCAAGTTTCGGGGCACCGGAAACGGTGACTTGGTGGCGGGTCGGGTGACTCGCGTCGGGTTCGGCGACAAGGATGGTGAGCCGGCCGTCGAATTGCAGGACCTCTTGACCGGGCGCGCCCACGTCAAAAAGAAAAGGAACTTGTTGGGCCGGAATTGGCTCGGGAGGGAAGCCGATGCCCGGGAGGTGCAAGCGGTCGACAGGGACGACGGCCGGGCGGAGGCACGCTTGTGGGCCGTCGCGCTCTATCGCCTATCGAAGGGTCTGCCACGCGCCGAGGCGGCGCAATGACCATCGTCTGGCACTACACGACGTCCGAACGCCTCGCCGGCATCTTGGCCGGCGGTGCGATTGAGCCCGCGACTGAAGGGGTAGAGACGCGGGAGCGTCCGGCCGTCTGGTTTTCCGCTCATCTAACGTGGGAACCGACAGCAACGAAGGCCGTCAGGGATACGGTGACGGGAGCGCGTCGAAGGCTGACCCATGATGAGATGGTCAAGCTGGGACTCGTAAGGATCGGCATCGACGCGGCCCGATGCACGACATGGGTCCAGCATCGAAAGGAGGGTGGAATCTCGAGCGCCGAAGCGAAGCACCTAGTGAAGAAGGGCCGCAAGATGGGCGCCGACCCCGGCCATTGGCACGTCCACTACGGAGCGGTCACGTGCGACAAGTGGATCACTGTGCAGCGTTGGGAAAACGGGGCGTGGGCCGACATCTCGTGAGCGGCTCGCGATACTAGCAAGTCGTGCATTACTAACGAGACTAACGCATATTGACCTTCTTTGAGTACCGTGTATCACTGATACGTGGAGGGCCGAGTGGCCACTACCCCGCTCGACGAGCTTTTGTGCAGTGTGGGTCTCAGCGCCCGCGAAGTCTTTGCGCGTGGCGGCCCGCCGCCGATGTCCTTGCATCGTTGGAAACAGGGCATCAAGGCGAGGCCCTCGACCGTCCGTAAGCTCGCTGGGGTGCTCAACGTCGACTTCGTGACAGCGCTCGATGCGGTCACGCAAACCGTCGCCGACGCCCGCAAGCGTGCGTCCTTGCCTTTCGGCCCAGTGGGGGAGCGATGACCGCCAAGAACCGCCCTCTCTTCCGGTCGGTCGACTGGCACAAGATCTTGTGTCGGCCGTTGCCAGGCAAGGAAGACGACCTCAAGCCCATTGAAGTCGCCATCCTGCTCTACATGGCAGCAGTGGCGACGACGGACGGTAAGGCGTCTCCCTCTATCGACGAAATCGCCAAGGGCACCCGCTGGTCCAAGAGTGCCGTGGCGGACGCGATGGCCGGGGATTGGCTCCTTGACGGCTCGGTCACCGGTTTGGACGCCTCGAACAAGCCGGCCATGGCTTCCTGGAAGGGCGCTCGGCACAAGCTCGAGAAGGTCGACGACCAGGGCCGGCGCAGGTACCGACGCAAGTCGACCGACGTCGAGATGAAGATCGAGCCGGTCTCGACGGCTAGGGCAGTCGAGACCACTAACCCGCCAGTCGGGTTAGCTATACCGCCAGCCGGGCTAGTGGGGGCCTCAGCTATACCGCCAGCCGGGGTCAGGCTAACCCGCCAGCCGGGTTGTCTCTAAAAGGAAAGAGCTCCCTAGAATCGAATAACCAAGAAGCTAAAAGCTTCTTGGAGCGCGCCGAAGCGCGCTCTTCTTTTTCGAGAGACGAAAACGGGAAGGCTCCGGCTGAGGGAGTGGACAAGAGGGTCGGTGCCCGTTTCTTCACAAAGGGCCCGGCAGAAAGCCCGTCTCCGAAGTGGACCGGCTCGTATCCCCGCCCAGACAGCCCGGCGCTGATCGACATACTCACCGGCGACGAGCATCCCACGGGCCGCGTGCACCTCGTCTCCCGCTGCCATTGTCTCCTAGCCAAGAGGGTCGCCTAGATGTCGCGCCGTTGCTCATTGTGCACTCGGTCCGACCGAGAGATTACCGACGCCCTGTTGATCACTAATCCGGGCCTTTCTTTGCGTGACAAGGCAAGACGTCTCCAAGTTTCCAAAGACACCGTTGCCAAACATCAGGCCGAACACATACCCAAGCGCCTAGCCTGGCAGGCCCGGAGAATCGAAGCCGCACACGACCGTTCGCTGGCAGATCGCCTAGTTGCCTACACCGAAACTCTCTTGCGGGTTGCAGATCGCGCCGAGCAAGAGGGCAATCTGCGGGTGGTAGTCAGCGCTCACCGCGAGCTAGCCCGGCTCGCTGAACTTGAGGCGCGATCTCGCGGGGAGCTTCGTGCGCCGGCTACGGGCAACGTCACCAACGTCCAGGTGCTCAACGTCAGCCAGCCATTCACGGCGGAAGATCACCAGCAAGCTCTCCGGGAAGCCAGGCTGCTCCTGGAATTCGAAGAGGACGAGCGACGAGATCGTCGAGCCCACCTCTCGGTAGTACCAGCGCCATGACGGCCCCGGCTCCTCATCGCCCCTGTACGCAAACCGGGCTCCGAGGGCCCGGCCGGCCTCCCTCACGCGTTCCTGAGGGCAGCCAGGCCGCTTGCTGGGCCTGCACGACCCCGACTCGTGACCCGTCGGGAGTGCCCAGTAGCGTACTGGCCAGATCACACGCGGAATCACGTGACCCAAAACTTTCCACTTTCGGGTCACGGTATGGCCAGTTTGATCGATTGGAAAACAAGCCAGTTCGTGACTCATTCACGTTGCCCCTTTTGGGTCGCCTGGTATACTTTGGATATGGGGAAGCGAGTAGCGATCTACCTACGAGTGTCGGGCGAGGGCCAGACGACGGCCAATCAACAACCCGAGTGCCAGCAGCTGGCCGAGCAAAGGGGCAGCGTCGTCGCCACCTACGAAGAGCAAGGGTCGGCGGTCAAGGTGCGGCCCGAGTTTGCCCGCATGATGAAAGACGCCAAGCGTGGCAAGTTCGACGTCTTGGTCATCTGGGCGCTCGACCGCTTCGGCCGCTCGATGCCCGGCAACATGGCCGACCTCGAAGAATTGGACCGGCTCGGCGTGCAGGTGGTGAGCGTGCGGGAATCGTGGCTCGACACGTCGGGCCCGACCTGCGGCTTGCTCGTGGCGATCTTCTCGTGGGTAGCCGAGCAAGAGCGCAACCGGCTCATCGAGCGTACCAAGGCCGGTATGGCGCGAGCACGCCGTCACGGCACGAAGTCGGGACGCAAGATCGGGCGGCCCAAGGCGCGCGTGGACGTCGAGGAAGCGCGCAGGCTCTTGGGCGAGGGCTTCTCGCAACGCACGACGGCCAAGGCCTGCGGGGTGCCGCTCGGCACGCTACAGCGCGCCCTGGCTCGCGCCGCCTAGCCCTCGCTCCCGTCTCCCGTGTCGGGGGCTCCTCGTGAAGCTCCCGAGCGCTCTCATCGCCCAGGCCCGGGAATCGTCGGCCGTCTTCACCTCCCTCGCTGCACGGGATGAGCAAACCGGGGCGCCTTTCGAGTTAGCCTCCGTGCACAAGGGCTTGCACCGGCTCTGGGCTAGCGCAGATCGCACGTGCGCCTGGTCCGCGCCCGAGATGGGCAAGAGCGCCAACTTGGCCAGCTACGTGGCCTGGCGCATAGGTCGCGATCCCGGCTTGCGGGTCGGCTACTTGAGTGCGACCGTCCAGCAATCGGCCCGGCACTTGCGAGCCGTCGCGATCTTGCTCTCGAGCCCAGGTTTCGCTCGGGTGTTCCCCGGCCTGCGTGTGGATAGGGTCACGGCCGACGAGCTGACGGTTTCACCTCGGGCCGAGACCATCAAAGACGCCACGTGCATCGCGGGAGCGTTCGACCTCTCCAGCATGCTCGGCGCCCGGCTGGATCTGGTCTTGTGCGACGACGTGATTACCCGAGAGCAAGCCAGCAGCCAGGTCACGCGCGATCGAGCCTACGCCGACTTTATCGCAGTCACTTCCTCGCGAGTCGCTCCCGGCGGACAGATTCACTGCGTGGGTACCGCCGAAAGCCCTGACGACACTTTGCACCGGCTCGCGAAGTCGGGGTATCGATCTGCGAAGTTTCCGGTGCTCTTGCCGGACGGCACGTCAGCGTGGCCGGAGAGGTGGCCGAGATCGCGCGTGGACGCGAGACGCCTCGAATTGGGCGAGCGCCGGTTCCTATCCGTGATGATGTGCGAAGCGAGCACCGAGGGAGCCTTGGCGTTCCGGCAGGAAGATCTAGACCGCGCGCTCGCCGCGGGCTTGGCCATGCAATACGAGGCGCCTATCGGGGGCCGTTGCGTGATCGGAGTCGACCCCGCGCTCACGAGCCATGCCTCGTCCGACGAGAGCGGGATCGCCACGGTGACCATCGACCGCGACGGCTTCCGGCATCTCGTCGGCATCGAGGGACTCCGAGTGCACCCCGAGCAGCTGGTCAACCGCGTGATCCAGTTAGCGCGGATCTCGAAGGCCACGGTTTTCTGCGAGAGTAATTCCGGAGGCGGACTTTTAGCCGACGCAATCGGGAAAAGAGTTCCGTGCAAACCGCTCAGTACGAGCCGGCAGTCGAAGGAGTCCCGCGTCGAGGCCCTGAGCGCAGAGATCTCGTCCACGCCATGCCGCTGGGTATTCCGTGCGCCCCTGGGCCAACCCTCGCACGAGCTCCGCAAGCTCATCGGCGAGATGCAAGTTTTCTCATTCGATCGCCACTGCGGCGACCGGCTCGCCGCTCTCTTGATTGCAGTCGAGGGAGTACGAGCCACGGAGAACCGGCCCAGGGGCGGGGTGTTTCGTTTGGATCTTTTGAATCGATAGGAGTCACTAATGGGAAACAGGAATCAGCAAGCAAACCGCGGACAGCCCGCCATCACGGTGGGCCGCCATGCACACCTACCCCCGGATATGCGGCCCGGCCCGCGAGACAAGCTCGCGGCCCGAGTCGACCGGCGGGAGAAAGAGATCCAGGCCAACCGCGAACTACAAGCCGAGAACGCCCGGCTCACGCGGCAATTGGAGACCGAACGAATTGATCGCAACCTGGAGGACATTGGCATCCTCAAGGTGCAAGCGGGCGAGCTCACCCGGCTCGACGCGCTCCGGCTCGGTCGCACTCTCAAGGCCAAGTTCGAAAAGCATTGCGCCGCCGGTCTCGAGCCGAGGAAGTTCGACCCGTACCGGCCCATGAACGAGTTCATGGCGCGCATCGGCAAAGCGCTCCCGCCCGCCCCGAAGAACGGGAACGTGCTTACCGCCAATCTTCCGCCGCCAAGTCAGGCCGGGCGCGTGCTGCCTCAAGATCGAGCGGCGGACGATGCGAAGCAACGCGAAGCCCAAGAGCGGGGCGCTCGCCTCCGCGCTGAGGTCCTACGCGACCGCCAAGCCTACCAGGACGCACTCAAGCGGCACGGGCTGAGCGATCCGACCGTGGGTACCCCAGGCCCCGGCCGCGGACTCGGATACTGAGAGAGAGAGAGAGCAGATGGCTCAGGCAATTCGGACTTTCCAGGCCGACGATCCACTTAGAGATGTGTTCGTCGTTGGTGTGGACAGTGACCAAAAACTCTTCCAAGTCGCTTCGCAGTACGGCGTGGTCCTCTACGCGCGTGTCATGACAGATCGCGAGGGAGCCTCGCGCGGGTTCGGCTTCGTGCGGTATGCCACTCCAGAGGACGCACGAAAAGGGGTGAAGGCCCTCGAGGGCCTGGCCGTGGGCACTCGTGTCCTGCACGCCTCGCCGTTGCGACCCCCGGCCAATGCCTCTCGAGCCAAAGGGAGACCCGGACCATGACCCAGGCAGCATACGATCCCGGAGTACCTGGCAGCCTTCCTCCGAGCCCGCCCATCGACGCGGCCACCGCGGCCGAGACCGCCGGCGCGATTTTTCAAGGACCCGGCAATTATACATTATCGATCCAGGGAGTGCCCCGGGGCGGGGCCATTACCGTTTACGTTTGGCTGGACGGTATCTTCAGTGCCGGCACCGGCGCCCGCGGCCCCGGCCGTTACCCGACGGCCGCGTCCGGGTGCTCGGCTGGGTTAGTGTCCTGCAGCTTACACGGGGAGCCGGGCCAGATCCGGTCTTCGACCAAGCGCTTCCCGTTGTGTTCGCGATCCCCGAGGCAGCCACCGGCCTGCCCCTGCCCGGCTTGCCAGCAGGCGGCAATCCAAAACTCCGGTACGCAGGCCGCACCCTTTTTGGAGTGGTCACCCAGTCAGGGGCGCCCGGGGCCGTCGTCTCCCTTGCTCGGGTGTCTTGAGCCATGGCCCGGGAAGACCTCCGGGCCGTACCGGCCGAAAAGCGAGATCGCCAATTCAGCATCCGACTCACGCAAACCGAAGATGAGGCGCTCACGATCGTTGCCAAAGAGCTCAAACTCTCCGAAACGGATGCCATTCGAAAACTGATAACGATGGCAGCCGGTAACCTCAGAAAGGTGGTATAGTAATTCATCATGGCAGCATCGAGAAAACCTGTATTGCCCCAGCCCGGATCGAATGCAAACGAGCCCGGGCCCCCGTCACCTTGGACCAACGAGCCAGCGGAGCCCAAGGACTACCCGGGTGCTTTGAAGAACAGCGATCCCCGGTCGCCCAGCGAAGCGAGTAACCTCTCGCCGGAGCCCGCCTATCCAGGCCAGCAGCCGCATGAGCCCTGGAAACCGGCTCCCGCACCGACCCCACGCCGTTTGCGGAGAAGCCTATGACCGCCAGTACCCCGCTGGGCTTGTCTCTCGAGGCGCCCCCGTTCCTGAGCCTCGTTGAGCTCTCGTGTATCGTCAAGAACACCTCAGGCGCCCCTGTATCGAGCGCCTGGACGCTCCGAGGATCGACGGCGAACGGCCCCCGTCAACTTGCCGGGTTCGACCTCGCAGCGATACCGGGCAATCCCATCTCGAATGACCCTAACAATCCTACGGCTTGGCCCTTCGCAGGACCCCGCGTCATCGGAGCCGGTGCTAGCGAGACGTTCTTGGTGCAAGTGCTAGCGCAGTTCCCCAAGTCGATCACGGGACTGCACTTCACGTTCCAGGCGCCGGCCCTGAAAGTGGTCTCCAAACATCTCCTCATCACGCGCGATGCTGCCTTCATCGCCCTCGGCGATTATTCGGCCCCTGGCTTCTACTGGGAAAGCCCGATGCCCCGGCTCGCCTTGGACCCGGCCAACCCGAACGCCGCCCCGGTGCTTGGGCCCACGCCCAAGACGCTCCCATATCCACTTTTAGACTGGACGAGCTGATCTTATGACCCAAACAATTCCGCAAGGGTTGTCTCTCGACCCGCCGCCCTTCTTGGCCTTGGTCGAGATCTCCGCGGTCATCAAGAACACCTCAGGTGCTCCGGTCGCTAGCGCCTGGAGCCTGTCCGTCATGACCGCGGCCGGCCTCCGGTCGCTCTCCGGGCCTGACCTCTCCGCCGTGCCTGGCAGGTCGATCGCCACGCCCATCGTGCCGTTCGCCTTGGCCGCGGGCAGCTCGTTGCTTTTCTCTGTCACGTGCCTCGTTCAGTTCCCGAAGGCGCTCTCCGGCGCTCAATTCGCGTTCGCCGCAAGCGCGATCCAAGTCAAGAGTCGGACCCTCGTCCAGCTCGCGAACGCTGCGTTTCGGCCGTCCGCGACCTATCCCGACGGTTGGGCATCCGACCCGCTGCCCTCCCTCGACCCGACGAATCCGAGCGTCTTGATTCCTCCGGCCGCTCCAACGTCGTACCCCACCCCGCTACTCGACTGGAACTAAACCTTTGGATGAGGCGACTCGGGTCCTTGTACTCACGCGCCGTGTCCACGCGATCGCGGCATCTCCCGAGGGAGCGCTACTTACTCTCGCGGAACTTGAGCGCATGGCTGCAGAGCAGCTGGACCAGGAGCAGGCGCAGGACGAGCCGGAAGGCTCTCGGCGAGCGGGCCGCCCGGGATGACGGGGCTTGAGTGACGGGCGCCCTGCTCCTCGGCGACTCGGCAGAGGAATTGCGCGAGATGGTCGGCACTTCCAGCGTGCAAACCTGCGTCACGAGCCCGCCAGCACGTTCCGTCATCCCGCGAGCAAACCGTGGACGAGTATGTCGCCCATCTCGTGCAGGTGTTCCGCGAGGTGCGCCGCTGTTTGCGGGATGACGGAACGTGCTGGCTCAATCTCGACGACAGCTATCCGGCGGGTGAGCTCGTCGGTGCTCCCTGGCGCGTGGCTCTCGCTCTCCAAAGGGACTCTTGGGTGCTCCGGTGTGACGTCGTCTGGCAGAAGCCCAACGCGCTCCCGAGCTCGGCGAGCAACCGGCCCACCAGGAGCCACGAGTACCTGTTTCTCTTCAGCAAGCAGGCAAGCGGCTACTACTACGACGGAGAGGCGATCCGAGAGCCCTGGACCGGCACGCGGCCGGATGACTTGAAGCGGGCCCGGGCCAAGCATCCCGGCTACAAGGGCAAGCACGCGGACGGGAGCCAGGCCGCGGGCTTCAAGGGCGCACCCAAGGGCGACCCCGACAAGGGCAGGAACAAGCGGAGCGTCTGGACGCACTCGGCGCCAAGGTTCCCCGGCCAGCACTTCGCGACGATGGCCGAGCCCATCGCCGAAACCTGCATCCTCGCCGGCTCTCGTGCCGGTGACCTCGTGCTCGACCCTTTTGCGGGCGCGGGCACGACGCTGGCCGTGGCCGGCAAGCTCGGGCGCCGCTGGCTCGGTATCGAATTGAACCCGAGCTACGAGCCTTTGATCCAGGAACGAGTCACTTGTGCTCGCACAATCTCTCCGTAGGATCACCCGGATGCTGGCGAGAGGCTCACCGGAGGCGTCCGAACACCTGCTCTACGAAGTCGAGAGGCTTGAGGAGCTGGTGCACCTGATAGCGGCCCACACCAAAGAGGGAGCCACCCGTGACGCTCTCATCGAGTCGTTTCTCGTCCACGCGCGGCTCATCGCGCAGTTTTTGGACTGGCACCGAAGCCCACCTTGGCCCGATGACATGCTTGCCGAGCATTTCGTTAGGTGGACCGCGAATCCACCCCCACCAACGATCACGCGAGCGACCATCGACGGCATCAACAAGCGTGTCGCGCACCTGTCGTACGCCAGAGAGCACGCATCCGCTGGCGGCGACACGTGGGCCTTCAGCGGGATCGCCAAGCCCCTCTTGGAACGAGTCGGGGAGTTCGTTTGCGCGGCCATGTCCGCCAAGCCTTACCCCCTCTCGGCCGGGTGGAATGACTGGGCACGCAGGCACCACGTGGGTCCGGGGCCGCGCGGCCCCTTCAAGCACACCATCCCCGACGGGGTTGCGGGTGCTACGGGTCCAGGTGCTCCCGCAAGCTCAGGCAAGAGCTAAGCGAATCGCTCCGTGCCTCGCAGCATTTACCATCTTGCGCCTAAGATCCGCGAGCAGGTGAACTGGCGGGGGGGCGCAGACGGCGTTACTTGACGAGGATATCGCGGGACGGCGGTTGAAACCCGAGATCGATCACGGGCACCGCACTCTGGAACACCAAGGCGTTTTCGTCGTCGGGTAGTCCCGATGCGTCGGGGCCGGAAAGGTCGGAGGGATGCTCGGCCTCGTACACCCCGGGCTCAACTACGAGCGCAAATTCACGTAGGGGCATCGATCAATTCCTTTAGCTTGTCGTAGCTCACTGTCGAGGGTTGGCGACTCGTATCATATAAGCGGGCCAATTCATCGAAAACTGTAGAGCTAGCCGGCTTGGCCTCGCCCTTGGCGTTCAGCACCAGCAAGTCCGTCTGGCGTCCAACCCCTGGAGCGACCTCAGCTTTCCGCTTCGCCTCGTACACGTTCAGCACTGCGCGTTCAGGTGGGTCCGAAATCGAGTGGCCGAGCGAGATAAGGGCCATGGCAGCGTGCATCCCACCCGACCCGACGGCGTGGAAGCCCAGTGGGTCAAACCATCGAACCGCGCCCGGATTGTGGACGAATGCCACGCGAGCGTCGCCCTGGGTCGTGAAGCCGGCAACGAGTAGCTCGACATTGGCGTTCATCTGAGTGACCTGCTGCACCATGTTCGGGAACAGCGGACCGAGCTGCTTTAGTCCCTCGGCAAGAAACGTGGCGAGGGTCAATCCGATCGCGCGCAGCTGCTCTTCGATGCGGACTTGCCTCGCGCGTGTGTAGGCCTCGACAAGGAGCCCGACGACTGCATCGACGTCGGGCTCGTTCTGGAGACCTCCACGCACGCTGCGGAGAATGTCGTGCGCCAACAGCGCGTCCCCGGCGTTCATTGCCGCGCAAGACGAAGTGAGCTTGGAAACCTTGGATCGATCATGTTCGAACTCCAGGTTCATCGGAGGGCCGGCCGTTACCATACGATCGGCAGCGACCACGATGGTCTTGCCTTGATTGCAGATGCCGGCGATGCAGACAGTCATGGGAAGGCTCCTATTGAGCCGAAGCTATCTGCGATCTGCAAGCGAACGCAACACGCGCGATCGGTGCGACCTGCTCACTTCGTCGAGCGTCGAGCCCGCTCCACATCATCCTGCGCCAGCTCCGCGAGGTACGCCCGTGCGTCGGCCAACGTGACCACGGGGTCAAGGTCGCCGCGGTTCTTTGCGGCCGTCTGCCGGTTCTGCAGGGTCGTTGTTCCGACCGGCCCGTTGACGAGCAGGGGCAACATCGCCTTGGCTCCGTCGCTCCGCTCCCCGGTCACGGGATGCCTGCGCCGCCACGTGAGCATGTTGTCGATATGCGGGGCCAGGGCACGCTTTGCCGCTTCCTTCGGCCCGGTATGGCGGCCCTCCCCATTGCTCGCGTCTGAGATCTGCCTTGGTGACAGCGCCAAGGCGCGCAGCTCTTTGCGGGAGGGGATGATACCGAACGGCGCGAGAGCGGCTCGCAAACGCCGATCGTACTCAGGCGAGGTAACCTTCGCCTTGCGTACGCCGCGGTAGACCTCGGTGAGGTCCTTGACGGCTCGATCTGTCAGCCAGTCGTGCTCGGGTTTGGCCTGCTTGGCGCGGTACTTCTCGAGCGCCTCCGTCAATTCGCGCATCGTCTCCGCCGCATCGTCGCCGGCTGTCCCTCGCTGGACCTCGACGGCGAGCCTCGCCAGCGACAGGATGCACGCGTCGATCTGCTCCGATAGCTCGCTTCGGTCCGTGGCCATTCCGGTGGCCACAGGATGGCCGTTTCGATCAAGGCTGGCCAGGTTGACAACGACTTGATCGCCAGTAACGTCGGGCGGCCAAACACCTATCTAACAACGCAAGATTGATGACGATTCCTCATAACCCGAAGGTCGTAGGTTCAAATCCTACCCGCGCAACTAATAAGTTCAAGTACTTACGTAGTCCATGCAAAGTGCACGCGGCGTCCGTTGACGCCAGGTTGACGTGAGCACCGTCCCCCGCGCCGCTAATGCGTGTCCGTTGACGCCAGGTTGACGTGAAGCGCGTGCTCGTGCGGTGCACGCGCTGGTTTCAGCGCTTCGATGAGTCGGCGCTGCGCACCCGAACCAAGATGCGCGTACTGGTGCGTGCTCTGCTCGGAGCGATGTCCGAGCTGGGCTTGCACTGCCTTCACCGATTCGCCGCTCGTGACCGCTTGGCTCGCGACCGAATGCCGCCCCACCTTGTGATGACTTAGCATTCGGAGACCGAGCTTCTGCTGCACGAGCTTCAGGGGCCGCACGTGACTGTCGATGTACCGCGGGAAAACGCCGTTCTTCGAAAACAGAAACTCGGGACCGGCGTAGCCCAGGCTCACGTGCCAATCCACGGCGGCCAAGACGTCCGCCGTCAGATCGAGCACGTACGCCTCGTCGTTCTTGCGTGAGACAAGCCGGGCTTCCCGGTTCTTGGTCCCACGCTGCACGGCTTGATCGACAACGAGCTGCGGCGGCTCGCTGCGAACTTGCCGATGCGCGATCGCGTACACCTCTCCCGTGCGCAGGCCAAGGCCCGCGGTGAGGTAATAGAAGAGATACCACTGCGGCTCGAGGCGAAAGAACCCCGAGAGCAGGCGGTCTCGCTCCTCCTTGGTGTACCAGTCCACGTGCCGCTTCGGCACCGACTCCATCGGAACGTACGGGACGGCCTTGAGTCGGCTGCGCTTCCAAAGAAAGCGAAGTACGGCGCGGATAAGAACCAGATGATGGTTGATGGATCGCGGCCCCAGGTGAGGCGGCAGCGACCGCTTGAAGGCATCGAGCGCCGAAGTGTCGACCTGCTCCACGTAGAGCTTGCCGAGCTCGGGATCGATCCGCTTCCAGACATGCTCGTAAGCATCCCTGGCGCGGTCCTTCATACGTGTCGACGCCATGTACTGCGCGTACGCCTCGCGGAAGAGAATCTTTCTCGCGCCCGAGAGCAGATCCTCGCGCGCCCGTTTCTCTCCCACTACAGCCTCGGCTCGGGTCAGAAAGCCCCCTTGCCGCTGCCGTCCGTAGCCTGAGATCGTGAAGTCGTATTGCCATGACTGAAGCAGTTTTCTAACCGCCATACGGGTTCCTTTCTGCGCGGAACCGGCGCATCGCAGCATCAGGGTCGGTCAGAAACAGGTCTAGCATGTCGCGCCGGAACCGACGGACGCGCGGCTTGCCGTAGACGGGGATCTGACCGGCGCTTACGAGATTGCGTAGGTACGGGACGGACCAGCCGCAGTAAGAGGCGGCTTGGCGATAGGTGAGCCAGGGTCCGGCGCGTTCGCTGGGGTCTACCGACCTCTGTGGCGCTTCTGTCGATGTTTGCGTGGGCAGGCCCTCGGATGCGAGTAGGTTTGCGACCATCTCAAAGGGTGTCTCGGTCACGCCTTGGCCGACCTTGCAGAAAATCGACAGGCCGACCGTCGACTTTTCTGCGGTCAGTGGCACCAGAACGCACGAAGGAGACGTGGCCGCCATGGCGAAAGCGCAGTCGTCATCCTCACCGGCCTCAAAGGCATGCACTGAGGCATGGCGGAGGACCCGATTTTGGCCCTTCCACGCCCCAACGCTTCTACGATCGCTCGGTGCCGCGGACACACGACGCGAGTAACCGGCTTAATCGGACGCGCGCAAAGAAAACTTGCAAGAAATCGAAACGCAGCCTTCGATTTCTCGCGGACTCAGCAGCGGCCCCGCACCGATGGCAGCTCTTCGGCGGGCCCCGCGGGTCCAAGATGCGAGGAGCTACGTGGTTCACCCTTCAGACGCGATTGTCGGCATCGACTTTGGCGCGCCTCGGCGCGCGTGCGACCAGCGGCGCAAGATCATAGCGATCGCGGCGCGCGCGACCGGTTGGCGAAGGTACCGGATCGATGCCAACGGCATGAACGCACGCATGCTGGCCAGCCCGCCAGGTTGGACAGCGGACGAGCTGATCAACGAGCTACTCCGTCGTCCGGTGCGCGTCGCCGCCTTCGACTTCCCATTCTCTGTCCCGGACATGCTCCTCCGTTGCGAGAAGTTCTCCGCCGATGCTGGCTACCGGCAAGGCGCCTTCATCGGTTGGAGGACGTTCAACTCGTTCGTCGCCCAGCGGCTGTCGCTGAACGATCCACTCGATTTCAGCCCTTTCGACGCGTGGCGCTCTCGAAAGGACCGCGCACGCCTATGGAGTAGGCGATCAACTGACGAAACTACAGGTGGCCAACCTCCGCTCAAGGACAAGTTTCAGGCGACCTTCCAGATGACCCTTCTTGGAAACGTGCTCCTTTCGCGCTTATGGGAGTCGAACCGGTACCGGGTCCTTCCATTCTTGGGAGGGCGTGGTGCCGGCGAGGTCATCGAGGTCTTCCCAGGTGCGACGCTCCGCCGCTTGGGCCTCCCACGGTACAAGTCGAACCCGGACAAGGCGATCGAGCGGAGCATGGAGGCGTGCAGGGACGCAGACATCACACTCGATGTGGCGCAGGACGTTCGCGATCGCTGCTGCTCGTATTCGTCGGGCGGTAGGACAGCCGACCATGACGTGGCCGACGCCTTCGTCGCGCTCTGTGCCGCGATCCTGCACGCTGAAGGTGCCTGTCACATGGCAATCGACGGTGATCACTACCTGAAGCGAAGTGAGGGCGCGATCTGCGTGCCAAGCGTCGTTGGGTAATCTCAGCACCGTGTGACCGCCGGCGATCGGATCTTGCGCCGCGACGCTGGATCGCGGGCGGGCGCCGCACATAGGCTTTTCTGCCGGGGCGGGCGTTTCTACGAATCTCGCGAAATGGTCAACTTCGCTACGCTTGCCGGTGCGCGCACAAGGCGCATGACCGACGCCGTACGCGGCGCCTGGACTGTTGAACGTGACGCCGTCGGGTCACCGCGACGGCTCTGCCGTGGGGACGTGGCGTCGTCGCCGCCCCTCGCAGTGGCCCGTATGTATACGAGGAGAGAGCAATATGGTCACCTCCAAATCCTCTTTGCAGAGCAACTCGGTGATCGCCCGTCGCGTGTATTCCTTCGCATGCGGCTCGTGCAGCTCATCTACGAACAAGCGGATTAGGCCCTGCTTGCTAGGTCTGTCGCCGCGGGATCCCCCCCATCCTTTCGTCGCGATCAATTGCGCGACATATTCGGGTGCAACCAGCAGCCCTGAGGCATGTGGACCGCTCGACTTGCCCGAGGAACACCTGTAGTGGCGCACGGTCGCCTAGCCGGCACGGGGTGAGCGCACGATCGTCGGCTAGCGCGTCATGCGGAAGGCGCGCATCGCGGCTGGTCAACTGGTCATCATGCACACACGCCTTGTCGGAGCGTCGGCGCCTCGAAGGAAGGTGCACGGAACCCTTTGACCGAAGGCGTCCCTTATGCGGATCGAGCACCCGATCAGTCGCCTCGCCAGCTGCCGGGGCGCGTGTCCGCGCAAGCGTTCAACCGACCGCCGGGCAGACGTAAGTTCGGTGCCGTGAACCCGGAGCAAAGCGGAGGGCAAGATAAAGTTACCGGTTACGCGGTTGGTAATATGGCAATAATAGATAGGAAAGTACCGGTTACGCAGGACGCCAAAAGGTTACGGCTTAGGCAGCGTATGGATACCAAACAAGAATTCGCCGGTTACGCGTGAACCCCATCGACGGTCTCCCTATTTTTCGGCCTCGGATGCGAGGAGGGCACGGACCCACCCCTTGCGGCGCGGGCCCGCGCTTTCGCAACGCGCTGCTCTCATGTCTTCGAAGCGGCCGACGCCAAGGACTACGCAATGCGGTCCGTGGTCTCGGCCCCTCGACCCGGCGAGTTGTTGTTAAGGCCCACGTCGCGCGGCTGAGCAGGGGTGGGGCGAAAGCGGCGTCGCTGTACCTCCGGTACATCGAGCGCGACGGGGTTGATAAGGACGGGTCCAAGGGCCTCCTCTACGGCGCCCACGGGCCCGTGCACGCCGAGGCCTTTGATCAGCCGCGTCGCGGCGAGAAACACCAGTTCCGAATCATCATCTCCCCGGAAGACGCCCAAGAACTGGACCTCACCGCTTACGTGCGACGACTGATGGCCCAGGTCGAGCGAGACCTTGGGCGGCGGCTCGAGTGGGCCGCTGTCAACCACTACGATACGGAACATCCCACGCGCACCTGATTGTGCGCGGCGTCGACCGAGAGGGCCGCGAGCTTCGCCTCGACCGCGGCTATATCTCGAACGGATTGCGCAGCCGCGCCCAGGAGCTTGCGACCGAGGAACTGGGCCCGCGGCTGGACGTGGAGGTCCGGCGCGCCCTCGTCAGGGAGGTTGCCCAGTCGCGCTTCACCTCCCTCGACCGGGAGCTCGAACGCCGCGCACAGGACACCATGGTTGTGGCGCGCTCGCGTCGGCACGCCGAACGAGTTGACGAGTCCCTTCTCGTTGCACGCCTCGAACATCTCGAGGCGCTGCGGCTCGCTGACCACGTCGCGCCGGCCACATGGACGCTTCGCCCGGGCTGGCAAGAGCAGCTCCGCGAGCTCGCCGTGCGCGGCGACATCCTCAAGCAGATTCACCGGGCCGTCGGTGGCGACCGCACTCGTTACCGCATTGTTCGACCGGACCGTCCGCTCGAGGAGGACCCCGCCAAAGACGGGACGGTCCTTCTCGGCCGCGTGGCGAGCAAGGGTCTTGTCACACGCCGGTCGGTCGGCCGGTCGGTGTGTGACAGCTGCGGTCCCGATTGAGCGGTGAGGCGGTCGCAAAGCAAGCTGCCGGCCGATGGGGTAGGGTCCCGATCCCGTGCGCGCGCGGTCGCGTCGGGGATATTTTCCCTAAACGCTCCCCAATGGCTATAATCCCAAAGGGGGGCTTATGCGCGGGACGATCCTTCTCCTCGATGACAGCAGGACGATGCGGGAGGTTCTAAAGGTGTACCTCATGGGCCGCGAGTTCGAATTCCTCGAGGCGGAGCGAGCCGAGCGCGCGCTCGCACTGATGCGGCTCGTCCCGGTGAGTCTCGTCTTGGCGGACCTGAAAATGCCGGTCATGGACGGTCTCGCCTTCTTGCAACATTTGCGCGGCAGTGATTTGCCCACGCTCCGGCAAGTTCCCGTCATCATGGTGACCGGCGACAAGAACGAAGAATGGCAGGCGCGAGCATTAAGTGCCGGCGCGACTGCCTTCTTGCAAAAGCCTCTCGACAGCGCGCGCGTCAGCGACGTGGTGGATCGTCTCCTTCCAAGGAAGTGACGTGGCCGTTCCGCATCTGCTCGTGGTCGACGACAGCGAAGCCATCCTCGCATACGAAATCGGGGCTCTTTCGTCGGACTACACGCTAAGCACCGCACGCAACGGCCGCGAGGCCCTCGACAAACTGAGCGAGATTCGCCCCGCGGCCGTGCTCCTGGATCTATCGATGCCGGAGATGACGGGCGACGAGCTGCTGGCGCGCATGCGAGCGGATCCTGCGCTCGCAACGATACCGGTCATCGTCGTGTCTTCGGAGAGGACACGAGGTGAGGCGAGTCTGAAGCGCGGAGCTCGTGCATTCTTGCCCAAGCCGATTCGCGCGCCAGAGCTGCGCGAGATCGTGGGGCTGGTCCTCGAAGACGAACGCCGGCGGTCGCGTGAAGGGGAGCTGGCGGTCCTCTTCCTTCGTATCGGACGCCTGGAGTTCGGCATACCTCTCGACGCCGTCCGCGAGATCCTTCTCCAGCCGATGACCCGCCCGGTGAACGATGCGCCAGAATACCTCTCCCAGAGCTTCGACTATCGGGGCGCTCACGTGCCGGTACTGGACCTGGCGCTCGCGCTGAGCGTGGAGCATGCCGAGCCGCTCGCTGAGCGCAAGCTCGTCGTCTTGGAAGTCGGCGATCGATGTTTGGCAATTTCGGTCGATTCGGCTCGGGAGCCCGAGGTGTTTCCTCTCCGAAGCGTCGAGTCCGAGGCCCTCGTGACCGAGGTGAAGACCCTCGCTGGTGCGATCCCCGTCATCGGCCCGAGGGCGCTTCTGGCCCCGGAGCCGCTGCGTTGTCTGGCGGATGCTTTGCGCGAGAGGCCCGCTCCGGCCGAGGGAAGCGGCGGCCCATGAACCGCGCGCGCGAGGCCGAGCTCGCCGCTCTTTCGAGCGAAGTCCGCGAGCTGCTGGTTCGGAGGGCGGAACGCATCAGGACGCCGAACGCGGCGCCCGCCGATGCCGATGACGAAGTCATGTGGGTCGCAACCTTTCGTCTGGGGGACCAGGAATACTCAATCCCACTTTCCGCGCTGCGAGCCGCGATTCCGCGGCGCATGGTCACGTCGGTGCCGGGAGCGCCGCGCGCCGTGCTCGGTATCCTTCAGTTTAGCGGCGAGATCATCACGGCGCTCAGCATGGCCTGCCTCCTCGAGATCGAGGGCCATGCCCCGACCCCCGTTCTGCTCGTCGTTGATCTCGGCAGAGGGCGCACGGTCGCACTCGACTGTGAGCACGTTCCGCTCGCGACCACGATGTCGTTGTCCGCATTTCGGGCCGCGCCTCTTTCGGCCGGAGGGACTCTCCGGCGCGTGTCGGGCTCGCAGCCGGGCGCTTTAACGGTCATCAATTTGCAGCGGCTCGTGCAAAGCCAAGACCCGCGGGCGAGTCATGTACCGCGCTGACGCGCTCGCGCAGCTTATTCAGGGATTCGTCGCTGAAGCCAGCGATCTATGCGAATCGGTGACCCGCGACCTGTTGGCATTGGAGCGCAGCGAGACGCGGGACTTCGCCGCGCGCCACGAGAGTATCGCGAGAGCCCTTCACACGCTCAAGGGTGCTGCCGGCACGCTCGGGTTAGAGGACCTGGAGCTTCTTGCCCACCGGCTCGAGGACGTTGTCACAGCGCACAGCTCCGCCCAACAACCGATCGCGTCCTTGGTGGCCGACCTCGTCCTGCGCGGTCTCGACGCTTTCATGTTCCGGCTCCGCGCGCATGTCGACGGGAGCGGCGTCACGCTCGACGCCATCGAGGACGTGCTCGCCTCCGGGCTGCTGGCTCTTTCTCCCGCATTGCCGGCCGGTCCTCCCGACGACGCGGGTGCGGCCTTTGCCGAGGCTCTCAAGCCGTCGGAGGCGCCTCTCGTGGCCGGAGGCCCGCAGACCTGGAGAGTCGACCCAGACCAGGTGACGGCGCTGATGAAGGAGATCGAGCGTCTGCGCGTCGTGCGCTTCCGGCTCGACGCGCGGCGGCGGGACGGCGCCAGGATCGCGTCGATCGTCAGCGAATCCTGGGGCGGCCCGGCATCGAGGGAGGTGCGCTCGCTGCTTGCGGGGATGGATGCAGCCGCGAAGATCGACCGCCAAGAGGTTCTCGATATCGTCCAGGCGCTCGAGGACGGGGTGAAGACGATCGGCACCCAGCCGGTGCGAATCGTCGTCGATCCTCTGTATCGCGCTGTGCGAGACTTGTGCCGCAACACAGGCAAGGAAGCGAAGCTCTCTCTCGTGGGCGGCGAGATCTCTCTAGACCGGCGCGTGCTCGAAGCGCTCAAGGGACCGCTCGTGCATCTCATCCGCAATGCGGTCGACCACGGAATCGAGACTCCCGAAGAGCGCCGTTCTCTCGGCAAACACCACGAGGGCTCGATCGTGGTCCGGGTCGAGCAGCAAGGAAACGTGGTCTCCATCGAGGTGAGCGACGACGGCGCCGGCCTGAAAGTCGACGCGATTCGGCGCGCCGCCCTCGACAAGGGCGCCGTGACGGAGGACGAGATCGCGCGGATGGCGCCTGAGGACCTCTCCAAGCTCATCTTCTTGCCTTCCGTCTCCACTGCCGAGAGCGTGACGGCCACTTCCGGTCGCGGCATCGGAATGGATGCAGTCAAGAAGAACCTCGAGAAGCTCCGGGGGTCTGTCGAAGTGCACAGCGTGGCGCCACAGGGGACGCGCGTCTTGATGACCTTTCCCGCGCAGCTCGGAAGCTCTCCTCTGCTTATCGTGAGGGCCTGCGAGGACCACTTTGCTGTCCCGCTGGTGTCGGTCGAGAGCGTTGCGACCGCGCAGCCGCACGAGCTGCGCGGGTGGCCGGACGAAGCGCGATTCGAAAGAGGCGATCGATCCCTCCGGGTCGTCAATCTTTCGGAAGTCCTCGACTTGAACCAGCGGCGATCCGCGCCGCCCATGCAAGTCCTGGTCATCCACTCTCACGGCCAGCGCGTGGCGGTTGCCGTGGACGAGATTGTAGGCGATCTAGAGCTCATCATTCGCCCTCTTCCACGCGAGCTTGCTGGCGTAGCGATGTACCAGGGCGCGTCCGTTCTCGCGCACGGACAGATCGTGCTCATCTTGCGCCCCGGCTGGCTTGTCGGGGGGCGGGATGTCCCGCGGATCAGTTCATCCCCGTCAGTCTCGTGAGGAGAGCATGCCGCAGACCGAAGGAATGCAAACGGATTGGTGGCTGGGGGTCATGCCAAAGTCTGTGGCCTCAGCCCTCGCTCTCGTATGTCTTACCGGTGCCACCCTCATGACGCGGGCGAGCGCTGTGCTCGGAGAGGATCTGGTGCGCGCGGGACAGAGCCCGAGCGTCGTTCGCTCAGAAGTTGAACGCCTTCACGTGTCGATGGCCTCGGCGGGCCTGGTGGCGGCCGCCGTGGGCATCCTCGGTTATGTTTTCATCGCGCGCCTGACGCTGATTCTACCTCTCCGCGAGCTCACGCGCGTCACGCGACAGATAGCGCGCGACGGGGACCTCACTCGAGACGTGCGGATTCGCTCGACCGATGAAGTCGGTCAACTGGCGAGCACGCTGTCGGCAATGGTGCAGCGAATGCGCGCTATACCGATGGGCATTCGCGAGTCGACGCAGCAGCTGGCCGCTTCCGTCGCGAAATTGGGCGCATCCGCCGGCGAGCAGAACGAAAGGCTGACACGACAGGCCGGCGCCCTCGAACAAACGCAGATAACGGCGCAGGCGATTCGCGAGACGTCGCGGTTGGCCGCCGAGCAGGCGCAGTGCGTGCTCCTGTACGCCGAACGCGCCGAATCGGTCAGTCGCACGGGCGAGGTGTCGGTCAGCCAGAGCCTGGCGGCCCTTCGGGACATTCAGGCTCAGGTGCGTGAGATCGCGGAGCGAATCGCCAGCCTGGGAGAACGAACGCTCAAGATCGGCGAGGTGACTCAGACAGTAAAGGACCTGGCGGACCAATCGAACATGCTAGCGCTGAACTCGGCGATCGAAGCGGTGCGCTCGGGCGAGCATGGCAAGGGCTTCGCGGTGGTGGCCAGAGAGATCCGTAGCCTGGCGGACCAGTCGATCCGGGCCACCAATGAGGTGCGCGAGCTGCTCGAGGACATCACCGAGGCGATCCGGGGCGCCGTAGCAATCACCGAAAGAGGATCGCAGCGCATCGAGGCCGGCCTCGCCCAGGTAAAGACTTCCGGCGAGAAGCTGTCCGAGTTATCGAACATCGTGAAGGACAACTCCAATGCCGTTCGCCAGATCAATGCGGCGGTCGGGCAGCAGAACGAGGGGATCGCTCATCTCTTTCGCGCCATTACCACGCAAGGCGATCTGATGACGGATACGATGAAGCGGCTCGAGGCTACGGACGAAGCCGTCCAGACCATCTCTCACGTTTCGCGCTCTCTCGTCGAGATCGTCGAACGCTTCCGAGCATAGGCCCGATGGGAATCGCGCTGGGGGCGGAAATGTCGAGCAAGAGAAGTCGATTGCGATCCGGGTTGAGACTGGGCCTGTCCGCCAAGCTGCTCGCGTCGTTCGCGGTGTTCTTTGCCCTCGCGGCGATCTTCATGTCTATCGCGGCGACGGGCGAGCTCCAGAAGACGCTCGTATCGGACTTCGAAGCACGTGGCGAGGCGGTCGCCGCCGGGCTCGCCGCCACGACCGAGCGCAGCATCGGCGGAGACCCGCTTCTTCTGCACGACGCCGTTATGGCCAACCAGGGTCTGCGCGGCGTGAAATACATCTTCGTCGTCGATGGAAGCGCCAGGACGCTGGCCTCCACGTTTCCCGGGGGCGTGCCGAAAGAAATCCTCGAGGCTGCGCTTCTTTCCACCGACACGGAATTTCACGACACGAGGCGCGCGACCAAAAAGCCCCTCGTCGTCCGGACGGACTCCGAATCGATACGGGTGATCGACGTTGCGATTGGGGTGCGGTTCATCGACCCGGAAGCTCCGCTCGGTCGAGGGCGCCCGGGCAGCGTTCACGTAGGAATGGATCTCGAGCAGATCGATACCGAGGTCGAGTCGCTTAAGCTGAAGATGATCGAAATCGGATCGGTGGTCGCCTTTCTCGGCATTCTCGCGTCGCTTCTGGTGGCGGTATGGACCGTGATTCGTCCCGTACGTGAGCTCACGCGACTCACCTCGGCCATCGTCGTTCAGGGAGACCTTACGCAGGAAATCCGCTCGCGCGCCAACGACGAAATCGGAGACCTCGCGAACACTTTCCGGCTCATGGTAGGCAAGCTCCGCGAGATACCGAAAGCCATCTGGGAGTCGACGAAGCTTCTCGAAGAATCGGTTAACAAGCTCCAGCAGTCGGCGAACGCACAGGGCAAGACGGCGAGGCTACAAGCGACAGCTTTGCAGGAGACGCAACGAACCACCGTCGAGATCGGGCGCGCCTCTCGGCTGGCCGCTCAGCGGACCGACGCGGTCCTCAAGCACGCGGAGCGAGGCGAGGATCTCGGCAAGACCGGGGAGGCAGCCGTCCATCAGAGCTTGCAGGCGCTCACGGACATTCGCGGTCAGGTCCAGGAAATTGCCCTCCGCATAACGGGTCTCAGCAGTCGGACCGTGCAAGTAGGCAACATCGCCGGGACCGTGAAGGACCTGGCCGACCAGTCGAACATGCTGGCGCTCAACGCCGCCATCGAGGCCGTTCGCTCCGGTGAGCACGGCAAGGGGTTCGGGGTTGTCGCTCGCGAAATACGAAACCTCGCGGACCAGTCGATTCAAGCGACGAAACGCGTTCGAGAGCTTCTCGACGACACGAACAACGCGACCCGACAGGCGATCGCAATTACGGAGGCGGGCGCGACGCGCATCGACGCCGGTCTCACGCAAGTGAAGGTCTCCGGCGAGCATCTGGTGGACCTCTCGAGCATCGTTCGCGAGAATTCCGCCGCGCTTCGCGAGATCAGCGTTGCGGTGAGCCACCAAAACGAGGGCATCGCTCGAATTGCCGAGGCGATCGACGAGCAGAGCAAAATGATGGACGAGACGATCGAGCGCCTGCGCATTACCGAGAGCTTGGTGGAGACACTGAAGGACGTTGCCGAGCGTTTGATCGCTTTGGTCGGAGAGTTTCGCGTATAAAGAGTTTCGCGTATGTATGAAGAGTCTCGCGTATGGCTAAGAGGGTGAGGGGGGTGAAGGGGATGAAGGATCCGCTCGTCAATGTTTCCGCGACCGAGTTGACGTGCCGGCGCGAAGTCGTGAAAGCGGGTCTCGCGGGGCTCGGGGCGGGCGCGCTCACGGGGTGCTCGCGGCGGGGAAACGAAAATCGCCATCAAATGGAAGGGACAGTCGTTCCACCCTGCCACTTCCCCCAGTTTCGAGTCCTTCGTCAGATTCTGCGCCTACGTCGCCGATCTCTCCGACGGCCAGTTGACCATCGAGGCGCGCGCGACCGGGGACGTAGTCCCCACTCTCCAGATGTTCGAGGCAGCCAGCACCGGCAAGCTCGACTTGATCGCCACGACGCCCACCTATGCGGCCGATGCCATCCCCGGCGCGGCCTTTCTTTCTTCGTATCCGCTTGGGCTCGATCGACCCGATCAGTGGGAGACGTGGTACTACGACTTAGGCGGTCTCGATCTCGCGCGACGGATGTACGCCCCGCACGGGATCTACTTTCTCGCTCCCATCCAGCACGACCTCAACATCATTCATTCCAGGGTCCCGATACGATCCTTCGAAGACTTTCGTGGAAAGAAGTTACGCATGCCCGGAGGCCTCATCGCCGAGGTGTTCGATGCGGCGGGCGCAAAGACGATTTTCACGCCGGGCGACCAGGTTTACCCGGCGCTGCAGAGCGGCGCGATAGAGGCGGCGGACTTCAGCGGACCCGCTACGAATTTCACGTACGGCTACGCGAACGTGGCCAAGTACATCATCCTCGGGCCGCGCACGACTCCGTGCATCCACCAGCCGGTCGATCTTCACGCGGTGCTCGTCAACCTTCGGCAATGGGACGCGCTTCCCAAGCACCTCCAGGACGTACTCGAGTACGCGGTGCGGCGGTATTCCTGGGACCACTATGCGTTCATCCAGAGGGAGAACACGCTCGTCTGGGAAAAATACAAAGAGAAGGGGGTAACGATTTTGCGATTGACGGAGGCCGACGTCGCAAAATTTCGCCGCGTCGCCGTTCCTCTTTGGTTCAAGTGGGCGAAAAAAGATGGCCTCGCGCATGAGGCCTTTGCCAGTCAGCTCGAATACTTGAAGAACCCTTCGGTCGCTTACTTAGACGACGAAATGCTTGTGGACGGAAAGGGAAACAAGCTGACGCTGTGACCCGAGGGCTGCAAAAGGGTGAATCGGCATGACATCACACCATCCAAAGAACCGGTTGGTCCGACGCGAAGTTCTCCTGAGCGGGGGCGCGTGGGCGGCGAGCCTCGCCGCGGCGGCGTGTTCGCGTCGCAACGAGGTCGAAGCCGAACCTGATGCGGGACGGCCCACGCCCATCGTATGGAAGGTCCAGAACTACATCGGTGGAGACACGGAATCGTTTCGGCTCTTCAAGCGCTTCTGCGCGAGCGTGGGAGAACTCTCGGAGGGCCGGCTGGTCTTCGAACCGCATCCTCTGGGTTCCATCGTCGGCCTCTTCGACATCTTCGAGGCCGTCAAGACAGGAAAGCTGGACGCGGCGACGACCGGTCCCTTCTATCAGGCCGCCAAGATCCCGGAGCTCTCGTTTCTCAGCTCTTATCCTCTCGGCCTGGATCGCCCCGATCAGTGGGAAACCTGGTTCTACGAGCTCGGTGGCCTTTCTGTCGCGCGCCGAATGCACGAGCCGCACAACATTCGTTTCGTCGGGCCGGTCCAGCACGACTTGAACATCATTCACTCGAGAGTTCCCATCCGATCTTTTGAGGACTTTCGCGGCAAGAAGGTGCGCATGCCCGGGGGCCTCGTGGCCGACGTCTTCACGGCGGCCGGTGCCAAGACAGTCTTGACCTCCGCGGACCAGATCTATCCTGGGCTGGCCAGCGGTTCGCTCGATGCGGCGGACTTCGTGGGGCCCGCGGTGAACTACGATCTCGGCTTCGCCAGCGTCGCAAAGTACATCATCATGGGTCCGCCGGCGACTCCGTGCATCCACCAGCCCTGCGACCTGGAGTGCGTTCTGGCGAACATGGACAGGTGGCGAGCCTTGCCCCCTCACCTACAGCAGGTCGTCGAATATGCGGTCCGGCGATATTCGTGGGACCACTACGGAGCGATTCAAAAAGCCAATACTCTCGTCTGGGACAAGTACAAGGCGAAGGGCGTCGAGATCTTGCGAATCTCCGATGCGGACGTGAACAAGTTCCGGCGAGTGGCGATTCCGCTTTGGTTCAAGTGGGCTAAGAAGACCCCACTCGGCCGCGAAGCGTTCGCGAGCCAGCTCGCGTACATGAAGTCGCCCTCCGTCGACTACGTGGACGACTCCATGCTGGTAGACACGGACGGAAAGCCTCTGAGCCTATGAATGTATCCGTCGCCGCTGCGTGCGAGCAGCCCAGCGTCGCCCGTGGTCGGGGCCCAGTCTCGCCTCAACCCGCGTATCGGAGGCGGCGATCGCCGGCCGAGAAAGCCGACACGGTAACTCAGACCCTGGTCGTCAAAGAAAATGGGCAATGGGTTAGCGGGTAGGCGGTCGTAGGCCCATTCGCGGAGTAAGCCTTGCGACACGCTCGATTGCTGTCACACGCCGGTCGGCTAGTCATCGATCACATCTCCTGCGGCCGGCCAGCCATCCCTGCTCCAGTACGAGCAGCTTGTCGAAGGCTCTGCCGAGCACGATCCAGCCAGGTGGACCATTGCTGCGCAGGTGCCCTCCGAGCGCGGCGAGCGCCATGTACACCTCTTGGTTGCTTGGCGTCGCGCTCAGGGGCCGGGTGCCACACGCGCGTAGCAGCTGCAGCTGTCTCGCAGATAGAGCGGCGCAGGCAGCGTTCGGATCGGTTCGCGCGGCGTCTCGCAATGCCGCGCAGACTACGATGCACGTGAGGCACCGTAGGAGCACCTGCCCGCGATCAGAACTTGATACCGGCGAGGCGCGACTGGAAGGTGATCTGGATCTGCGAGATGTGCAGAAAGTAGTCCAGATTGATGTGCTGCATCGTGTCGTCGCCGGTGTCGTCGAAATGCGGGTTTTTGTTCGCGCTATACTCGTCGATGACGTACGCGGGGACGCCGATCTTCCAGAACGAGTAGTGGTCGGTGTCCCCCGCGCCATCGCATGACGTGTCGACTTTCATCGTCGGCGAGTACTTCGTCGCGACATCGACGAACCCCATCGCAAGGTCCGGATAGCTATATGCGTGGATGTCGCCGCTGCAGCTGATCATCTGGAAGCTCGTGTTCGCCGCCGGTGCACCGGGGCCGCAGAGCGCCTCGTCCCAGCAGCTCCATGCCGTCTGGTCGTTATCCGACGCGACCAAGATCTTGAAGCCCTTCTGTTGCGCCTCCCCCTGAAGGTACTGCGCGTATGCGTCGTCGCCCTGGAGCGTCGTGATCTCCTCGTAGTCGGCCGCGACGAAGCGCAGCGTGTACGCGCGGTCCTTGCTCTGCGCGAAGATGCGGGCCGCCTCCATTTGCATCGCCAGGCCCGAGCCGTCGTCGTCGGCCGCAGGGTTCGCCGTCTCCTGCCCCGTAATGCCGACGCTGTCGTAGTGGACGATGATTACGACCGAGTCGGCGGAGCGACCCGGGAGGATCGCTTCGACGTTGTGCCCCTGCGACTCGCCGACGAGCGACTGTGCGACCGGGAAAGTTAGCTCGTTCACGGTCGCGCCTAGATCGACGAAGTACTGCTTCCAGTAGCTGCGAAAGTCTGCCTTCGCGCCGGGCGCCCAGCGGTTGGTGATGCGGAACGTCGCGCCGTTCACGGTGATGGGGTTCCCCCCGGTGAGATCCTGGAGCAGCTTTAAGAGGTGGTTCTTGTCGACGCTGTCGAAGACGTGATTCTCCGAGTCACCGCGGGCTTGCGCCTCGCCGGGGGCATGCGCTTCGACGGGGACCTGCGCTTCGACGGTGGTTTGCGCCTCGCCGAGCGCGGTGTCGGGCGACGCCGCGTCTTGGCTCGGGCTTGCGTCGAACGAAGGCGACGCCTCGTCGCCGTTCGGCGGACGAGCATCCTCGTGGACTTCCCCGGGCTGATCCGTCTGGGAGCTGCACGCGACGATTCCAGCGGCAATGCCGAGTACCGAGAGGGCGAAGAATGAAAGGCGCACAATCGATCCGTTCGCGAGAAGATCGAGAGGGTAGCGCAAAAGGGGACCGCGCAAGCCAAGTTGGCGAATAGTGCGTCCAAAGGCCGACGGGCGCGCAAACGGCTGGGAGCTTCGAAGGAAACGTAAGACTTCTTAGTGGTTTCTCCCTCAAGACTGGAATCGCCCACCGTGCGTGCGCCAAGAAAGCCTCGACAAGGAGGAAAGCTATGTAGAAGCCCAATACGAGCTGAAACTTTGTGGCGTGACCGAGCGGGTTGAAGTCCCGCCCCGTCAAGGCAGGGCCGCCAGCGGGAAACGAGTCTTGCGTCGCGACCGAGGGCAACCCGGGCGGCGAAGCGTAGACAGTGAGCACGCGGGCCAGCGGAACTGGACTCCGAAAGATTCACGTCGCGGAAGCCGACGAGACGGTGGACTCGGAAGGCAATATCGAAGGAGCGAAACGTAGGCACGACCCGTCCCGGAGGTCCTGCTCCTGAGATTCCGCCGGGGTCGAAGAACCGGGCACGTGTGGCGAGGGTCGCCGAGGAACTTGGGAGGTCCCGTCTGCTCCGTCGCGAGACGGAACCGTGAACCGCGAGCGCAAGCGAAGCGAGAGCGGGGCAGCGGGAAGTCGGAGTGCGCCATAACAGCGGGGAAGTCGGGGACCTGAATCCAAAGGGACCCGGCCGAGCCAAGGGCGCACCGGAACATGGGACCGTGAGAGGGAAAGATGGAAGAGACATCGGGCTCTGCGCCCATCTCAACGCGACTTGAACGGATAGCGACGCTGGCGCGGCAACTACGCGGCCAGCCACTCACGACGCTAGCCCATCACATCGACCTCGACTGGCTGATGCTCGGTCGCATCCAAGCCGTTCCCGTCCTCGGTGGGTTCCACCATGACTACCGGCGGGCTGCCTAACGTGGGGATCCCGAAAGTAGCCAGGACGGGCGGTCAGGTGCTGTCGGCCGACACGTCAACAACGTCGGCGTGAGCGGTGCCAGCGAGCGCGAGTAGGCCTTGGTTGGACCGCCCGCGCCGCGGTGGCGTGGCGATGCTCTTCGTGGCTTTCGCGAGGAGGCTTCCATATCTGAGCGATAGCCACGTCGCCACGCTTTGGGTTGCCGATCCTAGGCAGCCGCCCGTCGCTTCTTGCGCCGCGGCTCGATGGCCTCGGCCAGCGCGTCCAGAATGCGCCGAATCGCGTCTGGTCCTCCGAGGGTCTTGGCGCTCTTCTTGTCGATCACGACGACCTCGAGCGAACGGCGCGCCTTCTTCACGTATTTGCCGCGCGTGGCTCGAGTCCAATCGTAGCGGCTCAAATCGGTCTCGCTGTTACGGGCCATTTTCGTACATCTTGCGCTGGGTGGGGGATGCCTTGCGTGCGCTGATCAGCCGGACACGCTCTCCGGCTTCCGCGGACACTACGAAGAGTACGCGAAGCGCCCGTGACATCCCAATCAGAACGAAACGGCCCGGGTGCTCGGTGTCGGGCGCCGCAATTCCGCGCCCATCGAGGAACGCAGTCATCGCTTCACTGAAGGTGACTCCATGCTTGCGCTCGTTCGCGGCCGCCTTGTTCTCGTCCCATCGAAGTCGCCTACGACCGCGGTTGGCATCTGCGCGGGGTCCTTCTTACCTGATCGGCGAGCTCCTCGGACAGCTCGGATGTGCAGCCGACCACGCCGTGCGGCGGCTCATCCCGAACCACCCTTCGGGCAAAACCTTCTGGATTTTCACCTGAGAATTTCTCGTTGACCTGACGTTGCCCTGCCGATCTGAAATCGCGTGATGTCGCATGACGACCCGTGATGCTGCGATGGCGCCTAATCCCGCGTCTTATTGATGAGTTGTGAACGATTTCGAATTCTTACAAAGCCAAGCGGAATTGGGTCCTTTTTTACTCATAACCCGAAGGTCGTAGGTTCAAATCCTACCCGCGCAACTAAAAACAAGGGGTCCGGCGTGGGTACAAGCCGGGCCCTTGGCACAAACGTTTGGTACAGGGTTCGCGGACGAACCTGCGCGTTTTGAACATCGGGGCCCGCGCTCCGTAAGATGGTCGTCAGGCCGGCGACTCGCCGTCGCTCTCAGTGAGGCGACGCACGGGCGCGTTGCCACCTTCCCAGACCCGCTCAGTCAGGCGAATCACGGCATTCCTCTCGCCAGCACGCAGCCCACGAGAATATTCGGACAGCCGGATGCAAGTGATATCGCCACCGGCGGGTGCCGAATTCTCTGGCGGCCCACGGCGGCCTCGAACATGCGCCACGACAACGTACAATCGCGCGCTAGAGAGGACTCCCCATGTCGAAAGTACGCGTAGCCGCGTTCTCCATCTCGATAGACGGCTTCGGCGCGGGGCCGCGTCAGCGCCTCGAGGACCCGCTCGGCGAGAACGGCATGGAGCTGCACCAGTGGGCCTTTGCGACGCCGACGTTCCGCAAGATGCACGGCGGAGAAGGAGGCAGCCTCGGGCCCGACGAAGACTTCGCCGCGCGCAGCATGCGCGGCTTCGGCGCGTGGATCCTCGGGCGAAACATGTTCGGTCCCGTGCGCGGCCCTTGGCCCGACGAGTCGTGGCGCGGCTGGTGGGGCGAGTCGCCGCCGTACCACGTCCCCACCTTCGTGTTGACGCATCACGCGCGGCGCGACCTTCCGATGGAGGGCGGCACCACGTTTCATTTCGTCACCGACGGCATTCGCGCGGCCCTCGAGCGGGCGCGCGCCGCGGCGGGCGGGCTCGACGTACGCGTGGGTGGCGGCGTCTCGACGATCCGGCAATTCTTGACCGAGCGCCTAATCGACGAGCTCCACCTCGCGATCTCGCCGGTCCTCTTGGGCCGTGGCGAGCCGCTCTTCGAGGGGATGGATTGGCGCGAACTCGGCTACGTGTGCACGGAGATGGCCGCCGGACAGCGGGCCACGCACCTGATCCTCTCGAGGCGGAGCTAAGCGAGCGCCCTTCCTCGGCGCGCGTCTAAGTGAGCCCGCCACCTTGTCCGTCTCTGCCATCGCGCCCTCCCGTTTGCGTACCAGCCGTCTGCCACGCTTCGATTCGCGACGTGGCGCAGCAGCTCGACCCCGAGGTGCTCCGGGCTCTTCGAGAACAGAGTGGCCCACGTGCCAGTTGGGCCGTACGCCTCCTCGAACTCGCGCTCGCGGCTCGCGGGAACGACGAACTCCCAGGCGATAACGTGGCTCACGGCAGCGTCGTAGCAGGGTCTCCAGGTGACGAGAAGGTTGCATGAGATGGAGTAGGCTCGGCGGCTAATGAACAAGACGAAGACGACCCGTCGTGCTCCGGCTAACGCGACCAAGCCGCGGTCTCGCGGGGCGAAGGGCGGCACCACCCGGAGAGTCGGCG
>WNFJ01124159.1_pt1 | contig 56351 bp, 51 predicted proteins | sample 5400461 | NCBI WGS metagenome assembly WNFJ01 (sample SAMN13153349, study PRJNA577476) | soil metagenome | isolation source: 115 cm saprolite on Douglas fir-dominated hillslope | place: USA:California | collected 2013-09-17
TCGTCACCCCGCGTGGACGTCCAGCCGAGGAAGCGCACGAAGCCGTTCTGCGGCGCGTGGAGTGTGCGGGTCGCCATGCCGCGCGCCATAATAACACCGGGAGGGACCACGATGAGACGCTGGATGGCGGTGATGCTCGGAGCGCTGGGACTCGCCCTCCTCGGGGCCACGAGCGCCGGCTCGGGCGCGGTCGTCGAGAAGGTGCAACTGCAGCTCAAGTGGGTGACGCAGGCCCAGTTCGCGGGCTATTACGCGGCCCGAGCCAGGGGGTTCTACGAGACCGAGGGCCTGGAGGTCACCATCCGGCAGGGCGGCCCCGACATCGTGCCGGAACAGGTGGTGGCGAACGGCGTGACCGAATTCGGCGTCGACTTTCTGCCGAGTCTGCTCGCCGCACGGGATCGGGGGCTGCCGCTCGTGAACATCGCCCAGGTCTACGCGTACAGCGGCATGCGGGAGATTGCCTTCAAGAGCTCCGGCATCCGAGGCCCCGCCGACCTCCGCGGGCGGAGGGTGGCGGTGTGGGTCGGCGGCAACGAGTACGAGCTGCTGGCGACACTGGAGAAGTACAAGATCGACTCCCACCGGGATATCACGCTCGTGCCGCAGCCCTTCGACATGAATTTGTTGCTTCAGAAGAAGGTGGACGCGGCCGCCGTCATGACCTACAACGAGTACAAGCAAGTCCTCGACGCCGGCGTCAATCCCGAGGAGCTGGTGGTCATCGACTTCAACCGGGAGGGGACGGCCATGCTCGAGGACGGCATCTTCGTCCGGGCGAAGTGGCTCGCGTCCGCCAAGAACAAGCAGATCGCGGCGCGCTTCCTCCGCGCCTCGCTCAGGGGCTGGGAATTCTGCCGCGACCGTCCGGGCGACTGCGTCGAGCTGGTGCTCAAGGAGAGCCCACGCCTCGGGCGCGGGCACCAGACGTGGATGATGGCCGAGGTGAACAAGCTGATCTGGGGACCACCGGCGCCGCCCACGCCGCCCGGGAAGATGGACGCCGCGGCCTTTCAACGGACGGCCGACATCGCGTTCCGTTTCGGCGTCATCAAGCAGCCGGCGGATCGGGACGCCTACACGCACGCGATCTGGGAGATGGCCCAGCGACAGTGATGACCGAGGAGCAGCGGGGCGGGCTAGGTGCGGGCGCGGAGGAGGAGCGAGACGCCGATCCCCAGGAAGATCACGTTCGCCGTCCACGCGGCGAGCAGCGGGGGCAGGAGGTCGGCGCGCGCGAACGCGAGCGCGACGTAATGGACGACGAGGTAGCCCGCCATGATCGCCACCGCGAGGCCGACGCCGAACAGCCGGCCGTGGCGCGGTGACTGGAGCGCGAACGGGATCGCGACCAGGACCATGACGAGGTTCACGAGCGGGAACGAGAGCTTCGAGTAGAGCTCGACCAGGTACTTGCGAGCCTGGAAGCCCGCCGCCTCGAGCTGGCCGATGTATTCCTTGAGCTCGCGGTAGCTCATGGAGGTGATGGGCTTCTGGATGCGGATGAAGTCCTCCATCTCCTCCTTGATGTCGAGCGCGGTCCACACGAACGGCACCGTCTGCACCTGGCCGTCGGGCCGGACCTCGCGGAGGGCGCCCTCCGAGAACTCCCAGCCCGCCGGCGTCCAGTGGGCACGCCGCGCGTCGAGGCGGTCGGTGAGCCGGAAGTCCTTGTCGACCTCGAGGATCGTCACCCCGTACATGTCGTTGGTGCCGGGGTGGAGCAGCTCGATGCGGTAGAAGCGCGTGTCCGAGCTCCGCACCCAGAGGCGCTGCCGCGACTGCAGGTGGCGCGGCGCCTGGCCGCGGATCTTCACGCGGTCCACCTCGTCGCCGTGCTCGTTGAGGCCCGGGAGCACGAGCTCCTGGAAGAGGCCCGCGGCCGCCGCGACGACGACGCCGATGCCGAGGATCGGCAGGCTGACCCGGTAGAGGGACAGGCCGGCGGCCTTCATCGCGGTCAGCTCGTGGTAGCGGGAGAGCGTGAGGAACAGGAAGATCGTCGCGACCAGCATGATGACCGGCAGCCCGTCGTGCAGCGCGGGCGGCAGCCGGTACGCGAAGTGCTCGAGGATGTAGAGGAGCGGCGGCTTGACGCGCAGGTAGCGGTCGAGCGTCTGCAGGAGGTCGATCACGACGAACAGCGCCGCCGCGACCGCGAGGCCGACCGCCATGAACGTGACGAACTCGCGGACGAGGTAGCGGTCGATGATGTGCGTCGAGTCCCGGGCGGTGCCGGGTGCGTGCGCCCGGACGGCGCTGACGCGCGGCGCGGGCGCCCGTCGCTGGAGCCGGCCGAGCGCGCGCCAGAGCGCCGGCATCGCCGGCAGGCGCCACTCCCGCGCCGTCGCCGCCAGGAGGATCGCGCCGGCGAGGGCGAAGATCGTGTTCGGCGCCCAGATCGCGAGCCACGGCGCGACGGTGAGCCGGAGCGCCACGCCCTCGAGCGACGTCATCAGCACGTAGTAGGCGAGGAGGATCCCGAGGCTCGCGGCGAGCGCGATCGAGCGGCCGCCCCGGTGCGAGCGGATCGCCAGCGGGAAGGCGACGAGGGCGAAGACGAGCGCCGCGAAGGGCAGCGCGTAGCGCTTGTGCCACTCGATCAGGTACGGCGCGCGGCCGTGCGGGTCGGCCCGCAGCTCGACGATCCGGGCCTCGAGCTCGCCGAGGGGCAGGTCCTTCTCCGGCTTCTCGATCCGGGGCGCGCCCTTGAGCGGCGAATCGACCGACAGGCTCATGTCGTAGATGCTGAACAGCGTGTGCCGGTAGCGCGCGGCGCTCGCGGCGCCGCCGGGCGGCGCCACGTCGGTGAGCACGGCCTTGGGCGGATCGGCCGGCATCACGTCCGCCTCGTTGACCGCGCCGTTCAGCATGCGCAGCGTGATGCGCCGGTTCACGTCGTCGGTGAGGAGCCGCCCCTCGCGCGAGGTGATGATGCGCGAGAGCTTGGGGTTGCGCTCATCGGAGACGAGGAGCCCGCGGAGGGCCACTTGCGACGCGCTGACCTCCTCGACGTAGATGATGACGTCGCCGAACGTGGTGTTGAAGACGCGCTCCTGCAGCCCGCTGACCGCGCGCGACTGGAGGATTTTGAAGAGCTGGCGCTGGAACTCGCGGTTGGCGAACGGGTTCGCGACGAGCGTCAGGAGCGCGGTGGTCCCCGCGACGGCGAGCGCGGCGAGGAGCACCGGACGGAAGAGGCGCAGGACGCTCACGCCCGCCGACTTGAACGCGACGATCTCGAGGTCGCCCGCGAGCCGCCCGCCGGCGAGGAGCACGGCGACGAGGAGCGCCATCGGCAGCGTGTGGGCGAGGAACGACGGGAGCATGAAGACGAGGAGCTGGACCACGAGGTAGAAGGGGACGCCCTTGGTGATGACCAGGTCGGTCAGGTGGTAGATGCGGTCGATGAGAAGGAAGAAGGTGAAGAGCGAGCCGCCGAAGACGAACGGCGAGACGAGCTCGCGCGCGAGGTACCGATCGAGGACGGGCAACCTCACGCGTCTGTTGTACCATAGCCGCGTGCGCTGGCCAGCGGGATGCGGGACGTGGACACGGGCGGTCGGCGCCCTCCTGCTGCTGGCGTGGGCACTCGGGCCGCGCGCGCTCGGCGCGGCGGGCGTCCCCGACCGCCTCGAGCGCTTCCGCGAGCTCGCCCTGTCGCGCCAGCGCGTCGTCCAGCTCGACGTCGACGGCGCACCCGACACCGACCGCGAGATGCTGGCGCTCGTCGACGAGGAGATCGTCGAGAACCTCGCGACCGGCGGCCCGTTCGCGTCCACCGCGTTTCTCCAGGACCGGCTGGACGCCTTCGGCGACGCCTGGGGCGCCGCCGCGCTGAGCGTCGTGCGCGTGGACCGCGTCGTCGTGGGCGCCTTCCAGCTCTCGGACGCCCCGGGCGCGAACACGGTGCGGATCTACGGCCGCTTCCACGGCCAGCCGGCGCTCCTCTCCACGATCCACCGCGACGGCCGGCCGAGCGTCTATCCGCTCCCGCCGGCGCCGGGGGGCGCTCCGCAGTTCCTCGCCGCCTGGGAGGGCGCGGCCTCGGGCCGGGGCACGCGCGCGCTCCGGCTCGACCTCGTGCGGCAGGAGGGTGACGGGGTCCGCGTCGCGTGGACGACGGCCGACGTCTTCGATGGGCCGCTCCTCGCGCGCTCGTACCACGTCCACGGTGGTGAGATCCGCGTGCGCTACGAGCTGCACTACACGGGCTGGACGCCGGGGTGCGCGGGACAGACGGAGGCGGAGGACGTCTTCCGGCTGGGCGGGGACGGCACCGTCGTCCGGGTGAGCCGCACGTACCACGACGGCTGGCACCGGGACCTGCACGAGACGGTCGCGCGGCTCTTCGCGGCGCTCGCCGCGGGGGAGACGGACGCGCTCGCGCGGCTCGTCCCCGACGCCCGGCTGCGCGATCGGCTCCCCGCGTCGCTCCGGCCCGAGCCCGCGTGCGACGCGGCCGAGGGGAGCCCGGCGTCACGCACCGTGTCGGTCGCCGCGAGCCGGGAGCGATCGCCGTGGGAGCTCGTCTTCCGGCGCGCGCGGGACGGCTGGCGGCTCGTGCGCGCGGCCCCGGTGCTAGAGTAACTGGATGGAGCCCCGCGCGTCGCTCTCCCCGCAGGCGCCCATCTCCGACCGCTACGAGCCCGCCGAGGTCGAGAAGCGCTGGTACCCGGTCTGGGAGGAGCGGGGCTACTTCCGTGCGGATCCCGGCGCCCCGGGCAAGCCGTTCTCGATCGTGATGCCGCCGCCGAACGTCACGGGCGCGCTCCACTGGGGGCACGCGCTCGACAACACGCTCCAGGACGTGCTCGCCCGCATGAAGCGGATGGACGGCTGCAACACGCTCTGGCTCCCCGGAACCGACCACGCGTCGATCGCGGTCCACATGGTCCTCGACCGGCAGCTCGCCGCCGAGGGAAAGACCAAGGAAGATCTGGGCCGCGAGGCGTTCCTCGCGCGCGCGTGGAAGTGGAAGGAGGAGGCCGGCGGCACGATCACCCGACAGCTCAGGCGCCTGGGCGCGTCGTGCGACTGGACGCGCGAGCGCTTCACGATGGACCCCGGTCTGGCCCGGGCGGTGCGCGAGGCGTTCGTCCGCCTCTGGGAAGAGGGGCTGATCTACCGGGACGATTACATCGTCAACTGGTGCCCGCGCTGTCAGACGGTCCTGTCCGACATCGAGGTCGAGCGCGAAGAGCGCGACGACGAGTTCGTCTACATCAAGTACGGTCCGGTCACTCTCGGGACGGTGCGGCCGGAGACGAAGCTGGGCGACACCGGCCTGGCCGTGCACCCCAAGGACAAGCGCTACGCGCATCTGGTCGGCCAGACGCTCGAGGTCCCGTCCGTGGACGGCACGGTCTCGGTGACGGTGGTCGCGGACGACGCCGTCGATCCGAAGTTCGGCACCGGCGTGATCAAGGTGACGCCCGGGCACGACCCTGTGGACTTCGAGATCGGCCGCCGCCACCACCTCCCCGTCAAGACGGTCATCGGCTTCGACGGACGGATGACCGCCGAGGCGGGCCGCTACGCGGGCCTGGACCGCTTCGAGTGCCGCAAGCGCATCGTCGAGGACATGAAGGCCCTCGGCCTGATCGAGCGGATCGAGCCCTACCGGCACGCGGTCGGCGTCTGCTACCGCTGCAAGACGGTGGTCGAGCCGCTCGTCTCCAAGCAGTGGTACCTGCAGGTGAAGCCGCTCGCCGAGGCCGCGATCAAGGCGGTGCGCGAGGGACGCGTCAAGATCTTGCCGCGCAGCTGGACGAAGACCTACTACCACTGGATGGAGAACATCCGGCCCTGGTGCATCTCGCGCCAGCTCTGGTGGGGGCACCGGATCCCCGCGTGGCACTGCGACGCCGACGGCTCGATCCACGTGTCGCGCGACGACCTGACGTCGTGTCCGACCTGCGGCGGGCCCCTCCGGCAGGACCCCGACACGCTCGACACCTGGTTCTCCTCCGGCCTCTGGCCCTTCTCGACCATGGGCTGGCCCGACGTCACCGCCGACCTCCGGACCTACTATCCGACCTCGGTCCTCATCACGGGACCCGACATCCTCTTTTTCTGGGTCGCGCGGATGGCGATGCTCGGCATCCACTTCATGCAGGAGGTGCCCTTCCGCGACGTGTACCTCCACGCGATCGTGCGCGACGCCGAGGGCCAGAAGATGTCGAAGTCCAGGGGGAACGTCGCCGACCCGCTCGAGGTGATGGCGAAGTACGGCACCGACGCCTTCCGCTTCACGCTCGTGGCGCTCGCGGCCCAGGGCCGCGACATCCGGATCTCCGAGGAGCGCATCGAGGGCTACCGGAACTTCGCCAACAAGATCTGGAACGCCGCGCGCCTCGTGCTGTCGAACCTGGAGGGTTTCGACGCGGCGCTGGCCCGGAAGACCCCGCCGGCGCTGGCCGACGCGTGGATCGAGAGCCGGCTGGCGGCGACCATCGCGGAGGCGCGGGCCGCGCTCCGGCGCTACCGGTTCAACGACGCCGCGTCGGCGATCTACCGCTTTCTCTGGCACGAGTTCTGCGACTGGTACCTCGAGATCGCCAAGCTCTCGCTCTACCGTCCCGAGAGCCCGGGGCGGCGCGCGCGGACCCAGGCGACGCTCGTTCGGGTGCTCGAGACGACGCTCCGCCTTCTGCACCCGTTCATGCCGTTCATCACCGAGGAGATCTGGCAGCGGCTCCCGCACAAGGGCGACTCGATCATGATCGCGCCGTATCCGCGGGTGGGAGGGAAGCAGCGCGACGCCCACGCCGAGCGCGCGATGACCGCGGTCATGGACCTCGTCACCGCGCTGCGCAACATCCGCGGCGAGATGCGGATCGCGCCCGGCGTCACGCTGACCGCGACGCTCCGTCCGAGCCGGGACGCGGCGGGGCTGTTCACCGCGAACCGCGCGCTCGTCGAGCCGCTGGCGCGGGTCCGGCTGACCGTCGATGCGCGCGCGACACGACCGCGGAGCTCGGCGATGGCCGTCCTCGGCGGGTCGGAGCTCTACGTGGACCTGGCGGGGGTGGTGGATCTCGCGGCCGAGCGCCAGCGGCTCCAGAAGGAGATCCGCAAAGTGGAGGAGACGGTCACGTTCCTCACGGCGAAGCTCGGCAGGCCCGAGTTCGTCGAGCGCGCGCCGGAAGAGGTCGTCGAGCGCGAGCGCGAGCGCCTCGCGGAGCAGGAGACCCTCCGCGCCAAGCTCACCGCGAGCCTGGGCTGGCTTGATGACGGCGCCCGCTAGGCCGTCGCCGCGCGTGGTCCGCCTCGCGACCGTCGAGTCGACGCAGGCGGTCGCCTGGCGGCTCGCCGCCGAGGGCAGCCCGGACCGCACCGTCGTCGTCGCCGACCACCAGTCGGCGGGCCGTGGCCGGCGGGGCCGCGCCTGGACCGCCGCGCCCGGGACGAGCCTGCTCGCGTCGATCCTCGTCCGCCCTCGCGCGCCGCTCGCGCTGTGGCCGGCGTTCTCGCCGACCACGGCGGTGGCGACCGCCGAGGCGCTGAGCCGAATCACGGGCCTCCGGCCGAGGCTCAAGTGGCCGAACGACGTCCTGGCGGGCGGGCGCAAGCTCGGCGGCATCCTCGTCGAGTCGCGCGGAGGCTCGGGCGACCCCGTCCTCATCGTCGGCGTCGGCATCAACCTCGCCCAGCGCGGGTTCCCGCTCGAGCTGGGGGGCGGCGCCACCTCGGTGGCGCTCGAGACGGGACAGGCACCCGGCCGCGACGCGGTCCTGGCCGCGCTGCTCGACGAGTTCGACGCGTGGCGCGCGCGCCTCGAGGCCGAGGGCTTCAAGCCCGTGCGCGAGCGCTGGCTCGCCCTCGCCGAGACGATCGGCCAGACGGTCACGATCGAGGGCGTCACGGGACTCGCGGTCGGCCTCGACGCCGACGGGGCGCTGCTCGTGGAGGACGCGGGAGGCATCCGGCGGGTCGTCGCGGGGGCGATCGAGAGCTCCGCGCGGGGATCGCGCGGGAGGAGGGTCACCGATGCTCCTCGTCGCTGACGTGGGCAACACCAACACCAAGATCGGCGTCTTCGACGGCGAGCGGCTCCTCGCGTCCTGGCGGCTGACGAGCCGGCGCGAGCAGACCGCCGACGAATACGGGATCCTCTTCGAGACGCTGCTCCGGACGCGCGGCATCCAGCCGTCCGTCCTCCAGGGCGTCGCGATCTCGAACGTCGTGCCGCCGGTGCAGCAGACGCTCGAGTGGATGTGCGAGACGTACTTCGGCCACGCCGCGTTCTTCGTCGAGCCGGGGGTGAACACGCGCATGCCCCTCGCCGTCGACGCGCCTCGCGAGGTCGGCGCCGACCGCTACGTGGACGCCTACGCCGCGACCGCGCGCTACGGCGCCCCGGTGATCGTCATCGACTTCGGGACGGCGACGACGTTCAATTGCGTGAACGCGCGCCGCGAGTTCATCGGCGGCGCGATCGCGCCGGGCCTCACGACTTCGGTGGAGGCGCTGGTCGCCCGCGCCGCCCGCCTCTATCGGGTCGAGCTCGTGAGGCCCAAGGAGGCCATCGGCCGCAGCACGGTGACGAACCTCCAGTCGGGCGCGATCTACGGCTACGCGGGCTTGGTGGACGGGCTCGTCGAGCGCATGCGCGCGGAGCTGGGCGCCCCGGCCCGCGTCATCGCCACCGGCGGCAACGCCGGCCTCCTCGCCGACGTCGCGCGCTGCATCGAGCAGGTGGACGAGCACCTCCGGCTCGAGGGCCTGCGCCTCCTGTGGCAGGAGGCCCACCCGTCCGGCCCCCGTCGTTGACAGGCTCGGAGGCCGCGCGTATAGTGTACGAAATGTAGTGGGTGGGGCGGCGGGCGATCCCTATATACGGGATCGGCGCAGGGCATGGGCGGCGGACCGAGGGGAGGGTGACCGATGGGCATGTGGGTCGGACGAGGGCGAAAGGCGAGGGTCGCGTACGGCTTCGATGACATCGCGCTCGTTCCCGGCACCGTGACCATCAACCCCAACGAGGTGGACGTCTCCTGGGAACTCTGCGGCCACCGGTTCGAGCTGCCGATCATCGCCGCCGCGATGGACGGCGTCGTCGGGCCGACGCTGGCCATGGAGATGGGCCGGCTCGGCGGCCTCGCGGTCCTGAACCTCGAAGGCGTGTTCTCCCGCTACGCGAACCCCGAGGACGTCCTCGACCGCATCGTCTCGGCGAGCCAGGAAGAGGCGACCAAGATCATCCAGTCGATCTACGGCGAGCCGATCAAGGAAGAGCTGATCCACCAGCGCATCCGCGAGATCAAGAAGGGCGGGGGGCCGGCGGTCGTCTCGTCCATCCCTCAGCGCGCCGAACGGTTCGCGCAGATCGCACAGGAAGCCGGCGCCGACATCTTCGTGGTCCAGTCCACGGTCACGACGGCCCGCCACATCGCCACCGAGTACACCCCGGTCGATCTCCGGAAGCTCAAGAAGTCGCTCGCGATCCCGCTGATGATCGGCAACGTCGTCACCTACGAGGCCTGCCTCGAGCTCATGGAGGTCGGGGCCGACGCGCTCCTCATCGGTGTGGGACCGGGCGCCGCCTGCACGAGCCGCGAGGTGCTCGGGGTCGGCGTGCCGCAGGTGACGGCCACGGCCGACGCGGCGGCGGCGCGCGACCAGCACTACAAGCAGACCGGGCGCTACGTGCCGATCGTCACCGACGGCGGCATGACGACCGGCGGTGACGTGTGCAAGGCGCTCGCGTCGGGCGCCGACGCGGTCATGATCGGCTCGGCGTTCGCCCGCGCCATCGAGGCGCCGGGCCGCGGCTACCACTGGGGCATGGCGACGCCGCACGCCAACCTCCCGCGCGGCACGCGGATCCGCGTCGGGATCGCGGGCTCGCTGGAGCAGATCCTGTTCGGACCGGCGTTCACCGAGGACGGCACGCTCAACCTCGTCGGCGCCATCCGGACCTGCATGGGCTCGGTGGGCGCCCGGGACATCCGCGAGCTGCAGATGACGGAGCTGATCATCGCGCCGACGATCAAGACGGAAGGGAAGGTCTTCCAGCAAGCCCAGAAGCTGGGACGGCCCCGGTAGCGCCGGGCGCCGGCATGATCGCGACCGACAAGATCGCGGTCCTGGATTTCGGCGGCCAGTACACGCAGCTGATCGCCCGCCGTGTCCGGGACATGAACGTCTACTCCGAGATCTTCTCCTGCACGCACCCGCTCGAGCAGATCCTCGCCGGCGGCTACAAGGGCATCATCCTCTCGGGCGGTCCCTCGAGCGTCTACGAGGACGGCGCGCCGCTCCCGCCGAAGGCGCTCTTCGAAGCGGGCGTACCGGTCCTCGGCATCTGCTACGGCATGCAGGCGATGGGATACCTCCTGGGCGGCCACGTGGTCCCCGCCGAGCGGCGCGAGTACGGCAAGGCCGACGTCGAGCTCCAGGGCCAGGGGAGCCGGCTCTTCCGCGGCCTCGAGCCCGACGCCCGGGGGTGCCTCACGGTCTGGATGAGCCACGGCGACACCGTGCTGCGCCCGCCCAAAGGCTTCACGGCGCTCGGCGCCACGCCGAACTGTCCGGTCGCCGCCATGGCGGACGAGCACCGCCGGCTCTACGCCGTCCAGTTCCACCCCGAGGTCGTCCACACGCCCCAGGGCAAGCGGATCTTCGACAACTTCCTCGACATCTGCGGGGTCGGCCGGACCTGGTCGATGGCGGGCTTCATCGACACGACGGTGGACGCGATCCGGGCCGAGGTCGGCGACCAGCGGGTGCTCTGCGCGCTGTCGGGCGGCGTGGACTCCTCGGTCGTCGCGATGCTGGTCCACCGCGCCATCGGCGACCAGCTCACGTGCGTCTTCGTCGACAACGGGCTCCTCAGGAAGGGCGAGGCCCGGGCGGTCGTCCACACGTTCCGGGACACGTTCAAGATCAATCTGATCCACGTCGACGCATCCAGACGATTTCTCGACGTTCTGCGAGGAGTCACGGATCCCGAGATGAAGCGGAAGAGGATCGGCGCCGAGTTCATCGGGGTCTTCGAGGACGAGGCACGGAAGCTCGGCCGGATCCCCTGGCTCGCCCAGGGGACGCTCTACCCCGACGTGATCGAGTCGGTGTCGTTTCGCGGTCCGTCGGCCACGATCAAGACCCACCACAACGTCGGCGGCCTCCCCACGCGGATGGAGTTCAGGCTGATCGAGCCCCTGCGCGAGCTCTTCAAGGACGAGGTCCGCCGGCTCGGCGAGCTCCTCGGACTGCCGCCGGAGATTGTCTGGCGCCAGCCGTTCCCGGGGCCCGGGCTCGCGATCCGCGTCCTCGGCGAAGTGACGCCCGACCGGCTCGAGATCCTGCGCGAGGCCGACGCGATCGTCCAGGAGGAGGTGCGCGCCGCGGGGCTCGAGCGCGAGGTCTGGCAGGCTTTCGCGGTGCTCCTGCCGATCCGGACCGTCGGCGTGATGGGCGACTTCAGGACCTACGCTCATGTCATCGCGCTCCGCGCGGTGATGAGCCAGGACGCCATGACCGCCGACTGGGCGCGCCTGCCCTACGATCTGCTCGGCAAGATCAGCAATCGCATCATCAACGAGGTGAAGGGCGTCAATCGGGTCGTCTTCGACATCTCGTCGAAGCCCCCGTCGACCATCGAGTGGGAGTAGGGCTCGCCGAGACCCATGCAGCACGCTGAGTTCGTCCACCTCCACGTCCACTCCGAGTACAGCCTCCTCGACGGCGCCGCCCGGCTCGAGAAGCTCGTCCAGAAGGCGAAGGACCTGCACTTCCCGGCGATCGCGCTCACCGACCACGGCAACATGTTCGGCGCGATCGACTTCTACCTGGCGGCGCAGAAGGCGGGCGTCAAGCCGATCCTCGGCTGCGAGCTCTACGTGGCCCCGGGGAGCCGGCGGGAGCGCGGGTCCCAGGACGGCGGCTACGAGGGCGCGAACCACCTGACGGTGCTCGTGCGCAACCGGAACGGCTACCAGAACCTCATCAAGCTCGTCTCGAAGGCGTACCTCGAGGGGTTCTACTACAAGCCGCGCGTGGACAAGGAGCTCCTCGCCGAGCACGCGGACGGGCTCCTCGTCCTCTCGGGCTGCCTCAACTCCGAGGTCTCGCGCCTCCTCGCGGCCGGCGAGACGCAGAGGGCGCGCGAGACGGCCGGCTGGTACCAGGAGGTCTTCGGCCGCGACCACTACTTCATGGAGGTCCAGGCCCACGGCCTCGAGGCGCAGGTGAAGGTCACCGCCGAGACGCTCGGGATCGCGAAGTCGGTCGGCGCCCGGATCGTCGGGACCAACGACTCCCACTACCTCGAGGGCGGCCACGCGAAGGCCCACGAGGCGCTCTTGTGCATCCAGACCGGGACGAATCTGAACGACCCGAGCCGCTTCCGCTTCGCGAGCCAGGAGTTCTATGTGAAGTCGGCGGAGGAGATGGCGCGGGTCTTCGCCGAACTGCCCGAGGCGTGCCGAAACACGCTCGCCGTCGCCGAGCGCTGCAACCTGACGCTCGACTTCGGCAGCTTCCACCTGCCGCGCTACGTCGCGCCCGAGGGCCACACGCTCGACAGCTACCTCCACGAGCTGGCGCGCGCTGGCCTCCGGCGGCGCTACGGCCCGAGCCCCGGCGACGCGATCGAGACGCGCCTGGCCCACGAGCTGGCCGTCATCGAGAAGATGGGGTTCGCCGGCTACTTCCTGGTCGTCTGGGACTTCATCCGCTTCGCGCGGGAGCGGGGGATCGCCGTCGGCCCCGGGCGCGGCTCGTCGGCGGGCTCGCTCACGGCCTACTGTCTGGGCATCACGAGCATCGATCCCCTCCGGTACGGGCTGCTGTTCGAGCGGTTCCTCAACCCCGAACGGATCTCGATGCCGGACATGGACATCGACTTCGCGGACGACCGGCGCGACGAGGTCATCCACTACGTCGCCGACAAGTACGGCCGCGAGCGCGTCGCCCACATCATCACCTTCGGGACGCTCGGCGCGAAGGCCGCGATCCGCGACGTCGGGCGCGTGCTGGGCATGTCGTACGCCGACGTGGACCGGATCGCCAAGCTCGTGCCGAACTTCCCGCTCAACATCACGCTCGACGACGCGTACCAGAAGTCGCTGCCGCTGGCCGAGATGGTGAAGAGCCAGCCGTCGGTCCGCGAGCTGTGGGAGGTCGCGCGGACGCTCGAGGGATGCACGCGGCACGCCTCGGTCCACGCCTCGGCCGTCGTCATCTCGGACGAGCCGCTCGAGGCGCACATCCCGCTCTACAAGGACCCGAAGCGCCCGGAGCTGATCACGGGCTACGCGATGGGCCCGATCGAGAAGCTCGGTCTGCTCAAGATGGACTTCCTCGGGCTCCGGACGCTGACCGTTCTGGCAAACACGGTGGCGCTCATCACGGAGTCGCGCGGCACGACGATCGACCTGGATGCCCTGCCGCTCGACGACGCGAAGGCCTATCAGCTCCTCAGCGAGGCCAAGACGTTCGGCGTCTTCCAGCTGGAGTCGTCGGGGATGCGCGACGCGCTCCGGGGGCTCCGGCCCGAACGGCTCGAGGACGTCATCGCGATGGTCTCGCTCTACCGGCCGGGGCCGATGGAGCTCATCCCGGACTTCATCGCGCGCAAGCACGGACGCTCGCGGATCACCTACGAGCACCCGGCGATGGAGAAGTTCACGCGCGAGACGTACGGGATCATGGTCTACCAGGAACAGATCATGCAGATCGCCTCCGAGATGGCGGGCTTCACCATGGGCGAGGCGGACATCCTGCGCCGCGCGATGGGCAAGAAGGACCGCGAGCTCATGGCGAAGCAACGGGAGAAATTCGTCGCCGGCTGCGGCGAGCGCGCGATCCCGAAGGCGAAGGCCGAGCGCGTGTGGGAGCTCATGGAGAAGTTCGCGGGGTACGGGTTCAATAAATGTCTGAGCGGCGATTCTCAGATCGAGATGGCCGATGGTTCACGGAAGCGCATGACCGAGATCCGCGAAGGGGACGTGGTCCTCACAAAGGACGGCCCCCGTGAGGCCCGCGGTGTGCGGCCGAGCGGCGTGCGCCGGGTCGGGCGCCTGACGCTCGCCAACGGGATGTCGGTGCGGTGCACGCCCGACCATGCCGTGTTCACGCAGCGCGGCTGGGTGAACGCGGAGGAGTTGACGCCTGACGATTTGGTCACGTTCCTCGAGAAGCACGATCCCCTCACGCTCGGCTGCGCGCCATCGGAACCGTTCGTGTTCGACGGCGTCGAGCCGACGTACGACTTCGAAGTGCCCGGCGCCAGAAGCTTCATCGCCAACGGGATCGCGGTCCACAACTCGCACGCCGCGGCGTACGCGCTCGTCGCGTACCAGACCGCGTACTTCAAGGCGAACTATCCGGTCGAGTTCATGGCGGCGCTGCTCACCTCGGAGATGGGCGATACCGACAAGATCGTGAAGTACATCGAGGAGTGCCGCGCGATGGGGCTCCGGGTCGAGCCGCCGGACGTCAACGTCTCGGCGGTGCGGTTCAGCGTCGCCGGCGACACGATCCGCTTCGGCCTGGCGGCGATCAAGAACGTCGGCGAGGCGGCGATGGAGTCGATCCTCCGGACCCGCGCCGAGGCCGGCCCGTTCAAGTCGCTCGAGGACTTCTGCGCGCGCGTGGACCTGCGGCTCGTCAACCGGCGCGTCGTGGAGTCGCTCGTCAAGGCGGGGGCGTTCGACTCGCTCGGTCTCCCGCGCGCCCACCTCCTGGCGACCGCCGACGCCGCGCTCGAGAGCGGCCAGCGCCAGCAGCGCGACCGCGCGGAGGGCCAGTCCTCGTTCTTCGACCTCCTGCCGCCGGAGGCGGCGCGGCCGGCGTCCCCGCCCCTCGAGGTCACGCCCGAGTGGGACCAGGACCAGCGGCTCGCGTTCGAGAAGGAGGTCCTCGGTTTCTACATCTCGGGCCACCCGCTCGCCCGGTTTCGCGGTATCGTCGAGTCGCTCGGCATCACGACGACCGCCGAGCTCGCCGCGAAGGGCCACGGTGCGCGCGTGCTGCTCTTCGGCCAGGCAACGGGGCTCAAGGAGACGTCGACGAAGAGCGGGAACCGCATGGCGTTCTTCACCCTGGAGGACATGGACGGGACGGTCGAGGTCACGGTGTTCCCGGAGCCCTTCAGGGCGGCGGCGCCCGTCCTGCGCTCGCACGAGGCGCTGCTGGTGAAGGGGCGCGTGGACGACGGCGACAAGGGGCGCGTGGTCCTGGCGGACGACATCCGCCTCCTGGAGCAAGCGCTCGCGGAAGGGACCGGCCGCCCGCGGAACGGCGCCGCGGCGGGCGAGCCGAACGCGTGCCGGATGCGCGTGCCCGCGGGCGCCGACCCCGCGGCGGTGCTCGCGCAGCTCCGGTCGCTCTGCGCCGGGCATCCCGGCCGCGTCCCGCTCTTCCTGCACCTCGTCGTCGAAGCGCAGGAGATCGTCGTCCGGGCGCGCGGCCTCTCGGTGGACGCGAGCCCCGAGCTCGTCGCGGGGGCCGAGACGATCCTCGGGCCGGGCGCGGTCACGGTGGAGTATGCCGGACGCGCTTGAGTTCGAGCAGCCGCTCCTCGAGCTGGAGACGCGCATCGCGACGCTCCAGGCCCAGGAGGACTCGCCGAAGGTCCGCGACGAGATCGCGAAGCTCGAGGAGCGCCTGGAGCGCCTGCGCCAGAAGACCTACGCGGGCCTCAGCGCGTGGCAGCGCACCCAGCTCGCGCGCCACCCGAAGCGGCCGCACACGCGCGACTTCGTCCGGCTCCTCTTCGACGACTTCATCGAGCTCCACGGCGACCGGCTCTACGGCGACGACCCCGCCGTCGTGGGCGGCCTGGCGCGATTCGAGGGGCGGGGGGTCGTCGTCATCGGCCACCAGAAGGGGCGGGACACGCGCGAGAAGATCGCGCGCAACTTCGGCATGCCGAACCCCGAGGGCTACCGGAAGGCGCTCCGCCTCATGCGGCTCGCCGAGAAGTTCGCCAAGCCGGTCGTGACCTTCATCGACACGCCCGGCGCGTATCCCGGGCTCGGCGCCGAGGAGCGGGGCCAAGCCGAGGCGATCGCGCGGAACCTCCACGAGATGGCGGGGCTCCGCACGCCGCTCGTCGCCGTCGTGACGGGCGAGGGGGGGAGCGGCGGGGCCCTCGCGATCGGCATGGGCAACCGCGTGCTGATGCTCGAGTACGCGATCTACTCGGTCATCTCGCCCGAGGGCTGCGCCGCGATCCTCTGGGGCGACGCCGCGAAGGCGCCCGAGGCCGCGGAGTCCATGAAGATCACCGCGCCCGACCTCCTGCGGCTCGGCGTCATCGACGCGATCGTGCCCGAGCCGGTCGGCGGCGCCCACCGGAACTGGGACGCCGCCGCGGCGAGCCTCCGCGTCGAGCTGCGCGACCACCTGGGGGACCTCGCGGCCCTGTCGGCCGACGCGCTCGTGAGCGAGCGCTACGAGAAGTTCCGTCGCATGGGCGTCTTCGAGGAGGCGTCCATGCCGCGGGCGCGGTCCTAGGGGCCGGCCCTCAGGGCGTCCGCCGCAGGAGCGCCGTCGCCACGTCCTCGTCGGTGACGAGGACGTTCATGAGGCGGCCCGCCAGCGCGCCCCGCACCGCCTCGAGCTTGGCGCGCCCGCCCGCGATCGCGACCACGTAGCGGTCGGCGCGGCGTGAGAGCGCCTGGAGGCGGTCGCTGCCGACGGAGAGGATCCGCCGCATCAGCGCGCGGAGCTCGGGGCGGTCCACGATCCGGCCGTCGCGGTCGAAGGGCTGGTAGTTGATCTCGCCCACGACGCCGAGCTGGCGCAGCCGCCCGACGCTCACCCCGTACGCCTCGGCCAGCGAGCAGAAGCCCTGCGTCTGCTCGCCGATCAGGCCGATGCCGACGAGCGCGATGTCCACCGCCTGCGCGGCCTCGTAGATCGTACGGACGTCGGGATCGCGCAGCAGGCGCCGGCGCTCGCGCTCGATCTCGCCGAGCGAGAGGAGATGCTGGACGGGGAGCGCGTACGCCTGGACGTGCGGCCGGTACTTGGCCGCCATCATCCCGACCAGCGTGTTGGGGAAGAGGTCCACCTGCCGGAGCGTGCTCTCGCCCGACAGCGGGTAGAGGACGAGGTCGCGGAAGCGGCGCTCGCGGAGCTGGCGGATCGTCTGGTAGAGCGTGAAGCCGCAGGAGAGGCCGATCCGCATGCCGTTCCCCGCAATCTTCTCGAAGTAGGTCGCCGCCGCCGCGCCGAGCTCCTCCTTGAGGTCGCCGCGGCCCCCCGCGGCCACCACGACCGCGTCGCGCAGGCCGTAGCGCTCGACGAGCCCGGCCTCGAGCTCCTCCATGCGGGGGAGATCCAGCTCGACCCGGACCAGGCCGTCGTCGTAGGCGCGCTTGAGCAGGCGCGAGACCGTGGCCGCCGAGACGCCGAGCGCGCGCGCGATGTCCTTCTGGCTCTTGGCCTGGCGGTAGTAGAGCTCGAGGCAGCGGACCGTCTGCCGGAGCTCACGGCTCTGCGAAATTAATTTCATATCCAGTAACTTCTTGCTTGACGGGTCCCAGTGTACCCGTTATCCTCGGCCGAATCACCCCACTTCCGATTCCGCGCAAGGAGGCGTGCATGGGCGCCCGACGCTACGGCCAGGCCGACGGGAAGGCGATCAGGCTGACGGAGTACCACCAGTCCAAGGACGAGCTCGACGGGCTCCCCCGGACCCTCGCGGAAAGGGTCACCGTCACCAGCACGCCGAACATCTTCTCGTACAAGGCGTACGTCTTCGCCAAGAACCCGGCCCTCGTCCAGCGCTACATCAAGGCCACGAAGGCCGACGTCGGCGGGGTGGGCGGCCACGTGGTCGCGGCCGACGAGGTGAAGTCGATCATCGCGAAGTACGTCCTGGAGAACAACTGGGCCGGGAAGGAGGCCATCTTCACCTCGCTCGTCGTGACGCACACGGGCGACGACGTCGCCGTGACGGGGATCATGGCCGAGAGCGTCGACATGTCGGTGGTGGACCGGCTCATGTGGGACGCGCTCCAGGAAGGCGCGAAGAAGGCCGCCGAGCTCGGCCTCTACGGGCCGGGCCAGGACCTCGTGGCCGACGCCTTCACGGGCAATCTCCGGGGCGCGGGCCCGGCGACGGTCGCGCTGCCGCTGCCCGTCCGCAAGGAGAACGCCTCCCAGACCGTCCTCGTGTCCTTCGCCGACAAGACCGAGCCGATGGCCTTCAATTACTACGCGACCGGCGCGTACCTCCTGCCGCGGTTCAACACCGGGCTCATCATCGCCGCGTCGAAGATGAAGCGCGGCTACCTCATGGAGATCGTCGACCTCGACACGAAGGCCCAGGCCATCGAGGCGGGCGCCCACCCGCGCGATCAGCGGGCGCTCGACGGCAAGATGGAGGAGCTCGCCAAGGGACTTCAAGAAAAGGTCATCACGCTGCGCGCGCCCGAGGACCTCTACGACATCGAGGGCCTGACGCGCGCTTCGCGCTTCGTCATCGCGCGCATCTGGAGCCGCAACGAGAAGGGCGAGCGTGACGAGCTCGGCTACATCTGCTCGGCGGAGCGGCTGCACAACATCAAGACCAAGAAGGGCTTCACCTACGGCGGCAAGGACGACCCGGTGCTCCTCGCCTTCGCGCAGGGGGACTGGCCGGCGCCGGGCGAGATCACGTCGCCGTGGGCGGCCGCGCCGATGGTCGCCGGCGACTGCCGCGGCAGCCACAACCTCCACATCCTGCCGATGCCCATCAACTCCCAGACGTCGTACTGGTCGGGCCCGATCCTCTCGGCCATCACGTGCTCCGTGAACATCCACACCGGCCGGATCGGCGCGATCTCCGACCAGTTCGCCCTCGGCACGCCGTGGGACGAGGTCCGACGGCGGGCGTCCGAGCTCGCGATCCAGTTCCGCCTCGCCCACGGCGTCAAGCAGCCGGCGACGCTCCACGAGGAGGAGCTCGAGTACCAGGAGGGCTGGAAGGAGCGTCGGAACCGCCTCGAGCGCCAGTTCGAGATGAAACCGCCCCTGACCTTCGGCGGCAACGGTCACGGCGCGAACGGCGGCAAGGGGAGTGCCCGGGCCGGCGCGCGGCGCGGCGGCCGCCCCGAAGAGATCGACTAGCGCTCCGGCTCTCCGCCCCGGCGGGCGGGGAGCGCGAGCGCGCCCGCGTCGGCGACGACGCGGATCGCCAGCGGCTCGCGCCGGTTGCGCACCGTGACCTCGTGGCGCGGGAGCGCCGAGACGTCGAGCCCCGCCCGGCGCGCCACCTCCTCGGAGACGACCAGCTCGCCCGCATAGTCTTTCGTGAGCTGCTCGAGCCGGCTCGCCACGTGGACCGTGTCGCCCACCGCCGTGAGGTACTCGGTCTCCTCGAAGCCCATGCGCCCGACCACGGCGGGCCCGACGTGGACGCCGATGCCGATCCGGAGGGGCGCGCGGAGCTCCTCGGCGAGCGTCGCGCTGAGCGCCCGGACGCTCAGCACGATCTCGCGCGCGGCGGCGAGGGCCCGGCGGGCGCCGTCCTCGGGCCCGCTGTCGACGCCGAACAGCGCCATCACGCCGTCGCCCGCGAACTGGTTCGCGACGCCGCCGGAGCGCTTGATCGCGCCGCCGACCGCGGCGAAGTACTGGTTCAGCAGGAAGACCACGTCATAGGGGAGACGGCGCTCGGCGATCCGGGTGAAGCCCCGGAGATCCGCGAAGAGCACCACGATCTCCTGCTCTCGTCCGGCGCCCGGCGCCGCGGAGCCGAGAGCGGCGGCGGGGCCGACGCCCGCGGGCAGGAGCGGCACGACGGAGAGGTCGCCCGTCGGACGGAGCTGGCAGGCGAGCCGCACGCCGGGCGCCGCGCCCACGCGCGTGAGGACGCGGATCTCCGCCGCGCTCGCCGGCGGCAGGAGCTCGGCCCCCTCGCCGACGCGCACCCGACATGTCGAGCAGCGCCCGCGGCCCCCGCAGACCGACGCGTGCGGGATCCCGGCGCGGCGGCTCGCCTCCAGGACCGTGAAGCCCACCGGCACCACGGCCCGCCGGCCCTCGGGATACGCGATGCGGACGACGCCGCCGCGCCGCGCGCGGAGCCGCCGCGCGGCGCCCGCGAGGAGGACCAGCGCGAGGCTCCCGCCGACCGCCGCGAGCAGCCGTTCGCGCACGCGCTCCTGCAGCTCGCGGTCGGCCGGGCTCCGGGTGTCGGGACCGCGCACCATGACGTCGAGCCAGCCGGGCTCGCGCGCGCGCCGCGCCGCCTCCTTGCCCGCCTCCGCGAAGCCCAGGACGGCGAGCGCGGGCAGGAGGACGGCGGCCACGAGGAACGTCCGCGCCGCGCGCGGGTACCAGGGCCTGAGCCGGAGCCAGAAGTGGAGCCCCATGCAGCCGTGCGTCCACGCGATCGCGACGAGCGCGATCTGGCGGACGCCGGCGGCCGGATCGAACATCCAGAACACGGAGACGACGCGCGCGTACGTGTCCGACGTGCCGAACAGCGTCCACGCGAGCCGCGTCCCGACGAGATGGGGGACGAGCAGCGGCGGCATCGCGAGCCCGAAGAGGAGCTGGAGCGCCTCCCAGCGCGGCAGGCGGAAGTGGCGGCGCCGGTAGAGGGACCGGAGGGCGAGGATCCAGTGGATCACGAGCGAGCCGTAGAGGAGCAGCGTGCCGAGCGGGTTGCGCCAGAGCAGGAGGAACCACGCGCGGCCCGCCTCCTGCGCGGCGAGCGAGTGGAGCCCGAGCGCATGGTTCAGGAAGTGCGTGACGAGGAACGTGAAGAGGACGACGCCCGTCGCTGCCCGGAGCCAGGCCATGAGCCATCCTACCCGAGGACGCCGGCGCGCCGACGCCGCGACGCCGGCCGCGCGAATTGACTTCCCCGGAAGCGAGTGCTACGGTCAGCTTCAGCGCAAACCGTGGATTTCCTGGACACCTCATGCCCAAACTCCACCTCATCACCTACGGCTGCCAGATGAACGAGTACGACTCGGAGCGCGTCGCCGGGCTGCTCCGCGGCGAGTGCTACGAGCTCGTGGCCGACGAGCGCGAGGCCGACCTGATCATCGTCAACACCTGCGCGATCCGCGAGAAGGCCGAGGAGAAGGTCTTCTCGAAGCTCGGCGAGCTGCGCGCGCTCAAGACGCAGAAGCCGGGGCTCGTCATCGGCGTCATGGGCTGCATGGCCCAGCTCCACCGCGAGGCGATCCAGCGTCGCGCGCCCGTCGTGGACCTCGTCTTCGGCTCGCCCGCGATCGCGCGCGTCGCCGAGCTCGTGGAGCGGGCGCGGCGCGAACGGCGCCCGGTCCTCGAGACGGGTGAGGGGCCACTCGTGAAGATCACGGCGCGACCGCCGGCGGCCTCGCGCCTCCGCGCCTTCGTCACCGTCATGGAAGGCTGCGAGAAGCACTGCACCTTCTGCGTCGTCCCGCGCACGCGCGGGCGCGAGCGCAGTCATCCGCCCGACGCGATCCTCGCGGAGATCCGGAGCCTCGTCGCCGAGGGCTGCCGCGAGGTGACGCTGCTCGGCCAGACGGTCAACGCGTACGGGCGCGACCTCGCGCCGCCGACCGACCTCGCCGAGCTGTTCGCCCGCGTCAACGACGTCGAGGGCATCGCCCGCATCCGCTTCACCACCTCCAACCCCTACAACCTCACGCCCCGGCTCATCCGCGCGCTGCGCGACGTGCCGAAGGTGTGCGAGTGGTTCCACCTGCCGCTCCAGTCGGGCTCGGACACGGTGCTCGAGCGCATGAACCGCGGCTACACGCGGGCGCGGTACCTGGCACTCGTGGACGCGATCCGCGACGCCGTGCCGGAGATGGCGTTCTCGACCGACCTGATCGTCGGCTTCCCGGGCGAGACCGAGGCGGACTTCGAGCGGACGCTCGAGATGGTCGAGCGCGTCGGCTACGACAACGCGTTCGTCTTCCGGTACTCGCGCCGGCCGGGGACGCCGGCGGCGGTCATGCCCGAGCAGGTCCCCGACGAGGTCAAGGCCGCCCGCAACGCGCGGCTGCTCGAGGTCGTGAACCGCGTGACCGCGGAGCGGAGCCGCCGCCTCGCCGGGCGCGCGCTCGAGGTGCTGGTGGACGGGACGTCGAGGAAGAACACGGGGGAGCTCACGGGGCGCACCCGGTGCAACCGGGTCGTCAACTTCGACGGGCGGGGGCGCGTCTCGGTCGGCGACCCGGCGTGGATCCGGGTCACCGAGGCGATGCCGCACAGCCTGCGCGGCGAGCTCGCCCAGCGACCGGAGGAGGCCGCATGTTTGTCGAAATGAAGGTCCGCGGGCTGGCGCTCGATGCGGTCTCGAACATGCCGATCATCATCCTGCGCGACGAGGAGGACAAGCGCTCGCTCCAGATCTGGGTCGGGATCTTCGAGGCGAACGCGATCGCACTGGAGCTCGAGAAGGTCGCGCCCCCGCGGCCGATGACGCACGACCTCATCAAGAACATCCTCGAGGCGATCGACGCTCGCGTCCTGAAGGTCGTCGTCACGGACCTCAAGGAGAACACCTTCTTCGCGGTCATCCACCTGCAGGTGGGCGAGACCGAGTACACGGTGGACTCGCGGCCGTCGGACGCGATCGCGCTCGCGCTGCGCGTCGCCGCGCCGATCTACGTGGACGAAGAGGTGGTGCGCAAGGCCAAGAGCCTCGAGGTGACGAAGGAACCCACCGAGCCCGCCAAGGCGGACGACCCCGAGCAGCTGCGCGAGTGGCTGCAGAACATCAAGCCGGAGGACTTCGAGAAGTTCAACAAGGCCTAGCGGGCAGCCCGGTGCGCGTCGCGCTCTTCACGAACAACTATCTCCCGTTCTGCGGCGGCGTCACGGTATCGGTCGAGACGCTGCGCGCGGGGCTCGAGGCCGCGGGCCACGAGGCGTGGGTCTTCGGGCCCCGGTTCGCGGGCGCGCCCGAGAGCCGACCGCGCGTCGTCCGCTACCCCTCGATCCCGGCCATGACGTACCCCGAGTTCGCGCTCGCCGTCCCGTACTCGCGCCGGATCGCGCGCCGGGTCGCGGCGCTCGACTTCGACGTCTTCCACGCCCACCATCCGTTCCTCCTCGGCCCGGCCGCCCGGCGGCTGGCGCGTCGCGCGCGCCGACCGCTCGTGTTCACCTACCACACGCGATACGAAAAGTACGCGCACTACGTCCCGCTCCGCCGCCCGCTGGTCGAGGCCCTGGCGCTCGCGCTGAGCCGCCGCTTCGCCGCGAGCGCCGACGCCGTGATCGCGCCCTCGGCCGTCATCCGCGACGAGCTCCAGGCGCGGGGCGTCGCCGCGCCGATCGCGGTCGTGCCGACGGGCGTGGACCCAAGCCACTTCCGGCCGGGCGAGCGCGCGGCGGCGCGCGCCGGCCTCGGCCTGCCCGCGGAGGATCCGCTGCTCCTCTACGTCGGGCGCCTCGACCGGGAGAAGAGCGTGGACCGCGTCCTCCTCGCCTTCGAGCGCGTGGCGTCCACGCTGCCGGCGGCGCGGCTCGCCCTCGTGGGGCGGGGGACCGAGGCCGAGCGCCTCGGACGCCTCGCCGGCGCCCTGTCCGGGGCCGACCGCATCTGCTTCCTCGGCGCCCGCCCGCACGCGACGCTCCCGCTCTACTACCAGGCCGCCGACGTGTTCCTCTTCGCCTCGGAGACGGAGACGCAGGGCCTCGTCCTCGCGGAGGCCGCGGCCTGCGGCGTGCCGGCGGTCGCCGTGAGCGCGCCCGGCTGCGACGAGGTCGTGCGCGACGGGGAGACCGGCGTCCTCACCAAGAGCGACCCGGCGGCCCTCGCCGAGGCCGCCATCGGCCTCCTCCTCGATCCCGCGCGGCGCCGGAGCATGGGCGCCCGCGCCCGCGAGGTCGCGGTGCGCGAGTTCGACGTGCGCTTGCAGATCGCCCGGACCCTCGACGTCTACGCGGCGGCCGCCGACCGGCGGCGGGAGCGCGGCGCGTGATGAACCGCACCAAGGAGACGCACGAGCGGATCCGGGCCGAGATCGCCCGGGAGAAGGCGGCGGCGCTCGGCGGCCGCGCGGCTCGCGGCGAGGCGCCGGGCGAGCCCCGCCACGACCGCGCGCGCCTGCTCGGCGAGTACGACGACGCCCGCGCGCGGGCCCTCCACGCGCGCCTCGCCCTCGTGATCCAACGCGAATCGGTCGGGCTCCGCCAGCACCGCGCGGTGGACCAGCAGTTCCCGGAGCCGCCGCGCCGGCCGCCGGCGTGATCTGGAACCGCGAGGCGGAGACGCTCCCGCGCGAGGCGCGCGAGCGGCTCCAGCTCGCGCGCCTCCAAGAGACGCTCCGGTGGGCGGTCGAGCGCGTGCCGTTCCAGCGCGCGCGGCTCGGCGGGGCGACCGTCAAGACGCTCGCGGACCTCGCCCGCCTGCCGTTCGTCGGCAAGAACGACCTGCGCGAGCAGTACCCCTTCGGCCTCTTCGCGGTGCCCGCCGCCGAGGTCGCGCGGATCCACGGCTCCTCAGGCACCAAGGGCAAGCTGACGGTGGTCGGCTACACGGCCGGCGACCTCGAGGTCTGGCGCGAGGTGATGGCCCGGTGCATGACCGCGGCGGGGGCGCGGCGTGGCGACATGCTCCACGTCGCGTTCGGCTACGGGCTCTTCACGGGGGGGCTCGGCTTCCACGACGGCGCGGAGCGGATCGGGATGACGGTGGTCCCCGTCTCCTCCGGCAACACCGCGCGCCACCTGCTACTCCTGCAGGACTTCCGGCCGGCGGGCCTCTGCGGCACGCCGTCCTTCGTCCTGCACATCGCCGAGAGCCTCGTCGCCGAGGGGGGCGATCCGCGGGCGCTCGGCCTGCGGTACGGCATGTTCGGCGCCGAGCCGTGGAGCGAGGGGGTCCGGGTCGCCCTCGAGCAGGCCCTCGGCTGCCCGGCGTTCGACATCTACGGGCTCTCCGAGATCATCGGGCCGGGCGTGGCGGGCGAGTGCGAGGCGCAGGCGGGCCTCCACGTCCAGGACGACCATTTCCTTCCCGAGGTCGTCGATTCCGCGAGCGGCGAGGCGCTGCCGCCCGGCCGGGAAGGGGAGCTCGTGCTCACGACCCTCACCAAGCGCGCGATGCCGCTCGTCCGCTACCGGACGGGCGACATCACGACGCTCGTCGACGAGCCCTGCCGCTGCGGGCGCACGTCCGTCCGGATGGCGCGCGTCAAGGGACGCTCGGACGACATGCTGGTGGTGAAGGGCGTGAACCTGTACCCGTCCGAGGTCGAGCGCGCCCTCCTGGAGGTCGCCGACCTCGCCCCCGAGTACCGGCTGATCGTGGACCGCAGGGCCACGCTCGCGACGCTCGAGGTGGAGGTCGAGCCGGCGCCGGCCGTCGTCGCGCGCTGCGGGGGCTTCCACGCCGAGCACCCCGAGATCGTCGCCCTGCGGGCGCGCGCGGCCGAGCGCCTGCAGCGGGCGATCGGGCTTTCGGTGCGGCTCACGATCGTGGCCCCGCGGACCCTGCCGCGCTCGGAGGGCAAGGCCGTCCGCGTCGTCGAGCGGCGCGAGTAGGGTATGCTGGGACCGGGAGGCCTCACGCCATGAGCGACCCGGCGCGGGAGATGCTGGCGAAGATCGAGAGCGGCGTCCGGCTCGAGTCCGCCCAGGAGATGACCGCCGAGTACCGCGAGAACCTCGTCCACCTGATGACCATGCAGGCCGACTCCGAGCTCGCGGGCGGCTACGGCTACGTGCCCTGGATCACGAAGGCGCCGACCGTCGAGGAGAAGCACGTCGTCGCCCAGATCGTGAAGGACGAGCTCCGCCACGCGACGGTCATGTACGGGCTCCTCGCCGACCTCGGGTTCGACGTCGAGGCGCACGTCCGGCAGCACGACGAGATCTTCACCATGCGGATCGCCGCCGACGCCGACATCGGGACGCGGCGGATCACGACCGACAAGCGCGTCAATATTTTCTACTACCCGATCGACACCTGGCCCGACTTCATCTTCTTCAACTTCTGCATGGACCGCGGGGCGGGGCACCAGCTCGAGGACGTCCGCAGCTGCTCCTACGGCCCCTGGGTGCGCGCCATCGACGGCATCTTCAAGGAGGAGAAGTTCCACATCCGCCACGGCGAGCACTGGGTCCAGAAGCTCGCCGGGGACCCGGCGACCCACGCCGAGGCCCAGGCGACGTTCCAGAAGTGGTACATCCGCACGATGAACATCTTCGGGCGGCCGGGCTCGCCGAAGAACGAGGTCTACCGGCGCTACCGGCTCAAGCTCCGCGACAACGACGAGGTCCGCCAGGCCTTCGCCCGGGAAGTGAAGGAGCTCTGCGAGAAGTTCGGGCTCGCCGTCCCGCCGTGGAAGCCCACGTGGGCCGAGCTCCCCGAAGAGGCCCACATCCCGGGCTAGCCGCCCGCCCCCGGTCGAGCGCCGCGCCGGATGCCGCGCGGCAAGACTTGACATAATACTTCTTATCGGAAGCTGAGCGCCGCCGCCGCCCGTGCATCATCATCCTCCGGCTTCTATCCCTGCCCGGCGTGGTGAGGTAAATCCTCAATGCGTCCGTGGGCCGCGTCGAGGGTTTTACCTGAGGTCTTCGGAAGCGCGGAGCGGCAGGCGCGCCCGTCGCCGCTCAGGCGCTGACGGTCTTACCGAGGCTCTGGACCGATCTGAAGGCTTTGAGGCCGGCCGTCTTCGATCCCTTGGTGTCGCAGATCTTGCACGGGCCGTCGACCTTCGCGCGATAGCCGGCCGCTCCGGCTTCGTCGGTCGCCATCAGCACCGCCATGCGGTACAGGACGCGCGCCTCGCCGTCGACGGCTTCCGCCCAGCAGTCGGTGCAGTACCACTCGCCCGGATGCCGGTCGAGGAACTGCAGCGCGACCGCCGCCTCGAGACCCAGCGGCTCTTCCCGGTAGCTCATCGCCCTCGCCTTGGCGTCCACAGCTTCACTCTTACCAGGGCTTCGCACCGCCGTCCATTCGGGGATCGACCTCAGCTCGCGCCGAGGCTCGTCAGGCGGGCTCGCACGTCCTGCGCGCGCCGGGCCTGCGGGAGCTCCTTGAGCAGCCGCCGGTACGTCGCGATCGCCTCGGCCTTCTTGCCGGCGAGCTCCTGGCTCCGCCCGAGATCCATCAGGAGCGTCTCGTAGTAGAAGTCGGGCGGGTTGAGCCGCCCGAGCGCTGTCCCGTAGGCGTCGACGGCCTTGGCGTAGTCGCGCTCGGACTCCCATGTGTAGCCGATCCCGGCCTGAGCGAGCGTCCTGAGGGTCGCCGACGACGCGCGGGCGGCGGCGATCGTGTACGCGGCGCGCGCGGCGGCGTACTCCCCCGCGTCGAAGCGGAGGGCGGCGAGCTGGTGGGCGGCCTGGCCCGCCGCGTCGGACGACGGATGGCGCGCGAGCATCGCCTCGAGCGCGCGCACGGCCGCGGCGCGGTCCTCGGGCTTGGCCTGCGGCGCCTGCGCCAGCCGCACGCGTCCCAGCGCGCCCGCGTACTCCGCGCGCGCGCGGCTCTGCTCGGTCCGGACCCAGACCCAGCCGAGCGCGCCGAGTGCCAGCACCACGACGATGCCGGCGGCGCCCGCGACGAGCGTGCGGCGCGAGAGCGCGATCACGCCGGCGGGCGCTCGGGCGCGGCGGGCCGGTCGATCCAGATCTCACCCTTCACGGTCGCGCCGTCGGCGGCGGCGAAGCTGCCGCTCTTGACGGTGCCCGTGAGCGAGCCGGTCGGCAGGATGTCCACGCTCGCGTCGGCGGAGAGGTTGCCACGGACCGCGCCCCCGATCACGATGGTCCGCGCGCTGATGTTGGCGTCGACGCGCGCCTCGGGCCCGACGTGCAGCGCGCCGTCCAGCACGATGTCGCCCTCGAACTGGCCCAGGATCGTCAGCGCGCCCTCGCCCTGGATCTCCCCTTTCAGCCGGATGCCGGAGCCGAGCGTGGTCGGCGTGCCCGACGGCGACGCGAGGCTCCGCGCGACCGAATCGGCCGCGGCGGCGAGGCCGAGGAACCGCAGCAGCGCTCTCATCGCACGCGAAGCCCCTTCCGGTACTGCCGCCCGCACGCGCCGCAGCGCCGCCAGCCCTGGGCGACACGACGGACGAGGTGGCCGCAGTGAGGACAGCGCTGGTAGACGCGCCACCCGACGACGAGAAGGCCGACGCCCGCGGCGAGCGCCACGCCGATCACCAGCGGTGGCGCGGACAGGACGGCGTCCACGGCAAGCATGCTAGGAGTGGGCGGGGCGGGTGTCAAGAAACGCGGCGCCCGGAGCGTCCGAGCGCCGCGGCGGCAGGAGTCCGGGCTACTTCAGCTTCTCCAGAGCATCCTTCGCGACCTTCTCGGCGTCGGCGTGCTTGCCGGCCTTGTGGAGCTCCATGGCCTGGGCCGCGGCATCCTTGGCGGACGCGGCGGTGGCGTCGTAACGGGTCGCGGTGGCGGTGTTGATCTGGGCCACCAGCTTCGGGCACTGGAAGGCCAGCGCCTGACCGACGAAGCCGAGCAGCACGAGCGCGACGAGCACGAACATCAGGGTCGAACGCTGCATGGAGTCACCTCCCCTTGAACGCTGGAGCGTTGCCCACGGTCCGGAGCGTAGCCGGCATTGTAACCTCCCGGCGCCCGCCGCGGTTCCCTAAAACTCGACGAAGACCGCGCCGTTCTCGACGACGACGGGAACGCAGGCCACACCGACCGCGGGGTTGTTGACGTTGGCGCCGGTCGTGACGTCCCAGCGCCACGCGTGCCAGGGGCACGTGACGACCCTGCCCTCGAGGTCCCCCTCGCCCAGCGGGCCGCCGCGGTGGGCGCACGCGTTGTCGATCGCGTAGAATCTGCCGTCCACGTTGAAGAGGGCGAGTGTCCTGCCGTCCGCCTCGACGACCCGGCCCTCGCCCGGCTCGACGTCGCCCACGCTCGCGACCCTGACCCGTCGCCCTCCCGCCATCGGCGTTCCTCCCGCGCTCAGCGTCCGAGCCGCGCGACCGCGCGCCATCGGAAGCAGTCGGTCGTGTGGTCGTTGACCAGCCCCACGGCCTGCATGAAAGCGTAGCAGATCGTCGGGCCGACGAATCCGAAGCCGCGCGCCCGGAGGTCCCGGCTCAGCGCGCGCGCCGTGGCCGTCTCGGCGGGCACCCGGCGTCGCGAGCGCCACGCGTTCTGGATGGGCGCGCCCCCGACGAACCGCCACACGTAGGCGTCGAAGCTCCCATGCTCGCGGCGCACGTCGAGGAACGCCCGCGCGTTCGCGATCGCGGCGACGATCTTCGCGCGGTTCCTGACGATGCCCGCGTCGCCCAGCAGGCGCCGCACGTCCGCAGCGCCGTAGCGCGCGACCTTCCGGGGATCGAAGCGGTCGAAGGCGCGGCGGTACGTCGCGCGCTTGCGGAGGATCGTGGACCACGCGAGGCCGGCCTGGGCGCCCTCGAGCACCAGGAACTCGAAGAGCCGGCGGTCGTCGTGCCGCGGCACGCCCCACTCCCGGTCGTGGTAGCGGACCATCGCGGCGTCCCCGCCGACCCAGGCGCAGCGGCGCGTCAGCGCTGGAGCTCGAGGACCCTGAGGTTGGTGAAGTCCGCCTCCATGTCCTTCTCGTTCAGGTAGAGCCCGAGATAGCCGCGCACGTCGCCGAAGGCGGTGCCGGTGCCGACGAACTTGTCGTTGATGTAGCAGCGGATCTTCCGGCCCGCGATCTCGACGGCCAGGTGGTTGGTGGCGCCGTAGCCCGTGCGCACGACCGCGTCCTTGGTCCAGTCGATGATCTGGTTCCACTTGCCCTGGTGCCACTGCGTGAGCCGGTAGCTGCCGTTGGCGCTGATCCCGAAGACCGCGTAGAGGTCGTTGTTGTCGTTCGAGGCGCGGCCGAACTTGATCCCTAAGAGGTGGTTCTGGGGGCCGCCGCGGAGCCGGACCGTCAGCTCCACGCGCACGGCGTCCTCGAACTGGCCGGCGTAGGTGAGCCGCGGCTCGCAGGTGCCGTCGCCGTTGTTGGACTTGACCCAGTAACCCGAGTCCTCGTACCGCGCGGCGCAGATCTTGTCGGAGCCCACCCACGCCCGGCGCTGGCCGCGGATGAAGTCGTCCTCGAACAGGACGCGGCCGCGGCCGCCGACATAGGGCGGCGGCTGGTCGACGCGCACGGTCTCCATGTCGACCGTCACGCTGGTCCGCTGGTTCGCGATCACCTGGATGGTGCGCTCCCAGTCCCGGTATCCGGACCGGCGCGCGGTCACCCGCTGCGGGCCCGAGGGCACGTTGTCCGCGACGAGCGCGTAGCCGGCGCGGAGCGTGCCGATCCGCTGGTCCCCGACGAAGATCTCCGCCCCGTCGACGGACCCGGTGATGGCGAGGCTTCCGACGTCCTCCTGCGTCCGCGCGGCGCCGGGCACCAGCGCGAGCACGATTCCGACAATCACGGCCAGCGTCGCGAGTCGACCAGTCATGAGCGCACCTCCCGGCCCCGCATCCTATCAAGGATCGCGTCCACGTCGTACACACACCCGCCCCAGGTGCCGCCGCCGGCCTGCTGGAGCGCCGCCCAGAGCCGCGTATCGTCCGGCAGGTCGGGATCGGGGCCGAGGTCCGGACGCGGCGGCCGGGCGGCGAGCACCCGCGCGCCCTCCGCGGGCCCGAAGCGCGTCTCGCCGTGCCCCACGAGGTCCACGCTCCCCTCGAGGCGCTTCGTGTCGATCACGATCTGGACGAGGTCGCCGTCGAGCACCTTGCCGATCGGCCCGCCGGCGAGCGCCTCGGGCCCGACGTGGCCGATGCAGGCTCCCGTGGACACGCCGGAGAAGCGCGCGTCGGTGAGCACCGCGACGTGCTTGCCCCACGACAGGTGCTTGAGCGCGGCGGTGATCTGGTAGATCTCCTCCATCCCCGCCCCCAGCGGCCCGCGGCACGCGAGGACGAGGACGTCGCCGGGCTTGAGGCGCTCCGGCCCCTGGCTCTTGATCGCCGCGATCGCCGCGCGCTCGCGCACGAAGACGCGCGCGGGGCCGACCTTGCGGTAGATGCCGTCGGCGTCCACGACGGCGGGATCGATGGCCGTGCTCTTGATCACCGCGCCCTCGGGGGCGAGGTTCCCGCGCGGGAAGGTCACCGTGCTCGTGAGGCCGCGGCGCCGCGCCCGCTCGGGGTCCATGACGACGTCGTCGGGGTCCACGCCGTCGCGGCGGAGCCGCTCGCGCAGCGCCGCCCGCCGCTCCGAGCCCTCCCACCAGTCGAGGAGCCGGCCGAGCCGCTCCCCCGCGACCGTCACGCAGTCCTCGTCGAGCAGCCCGAGGCGCCGGAGATGGCGCATGACCTCGGGGACGCCGCCGGCGAGGAACACGCGCACCGTTGGATGGCCCACCGGGCCGTTCGGCAGGACGTCCACGATACGCGGGACGCGCCGGTTGACGGCGATCCAGTCGTCCACGCCCGGGCGCCGGAGGCCCGCCGCGTGGGCGATCGCCGGCACGTGCAGGAGCAGGTTCGTCGAGCCGCCGAACGCGGCGTGCACGACCATCGCGTTCCGCACCGCGGCGTCCGTGACGATCGCGCGCGTGGTGAGGCCGCGCGCCTCGAGGGCCACGAGGGCGCGCGCCGAGCGCCGCGCCATGTCGATCCAGATCGGCTGGCCGGACGGCGCCAGGGCGCTGTGGGGCAGCGTCAGGCCGAGGGCCTCGCCGATCACCTGCGAGGTCGCCGCCGTGCCGAGGAACTGGCAGCCGCCGCCCGGCGAGCCGCAGGCGCGGCAGCCGAGCTCGGCGGCCTGGTCGAGCGTGAGCTCGCCGTGGGCGAACCGCGCGCCGATCGACTGCACCTTGCCCGCGTCCTCGCCCTGCTCCGGCGGGAGCGTGACGCCGCCGGGTACCAGCACGCACGGCAGGTCGCGCATCGCCGCGAGCGCCATCATCATGGCCGGCAGGCCCTTGTCGCAGGTCGCGACGCCGAGCACGCCCTTGCGCGTCGGCAGCGACCGGATGAGCCGGCGGAAGATCTGCGCGGCGTCGTTCCGGTACGCGAGGCTGTCCATCATCCCGATCGTCCCTTGCGTGCGCCCGTCGCACGGGTCCGAGCAGAACCCGGCGAACGGCAGGCAGCCGAGCGCGGCGAGCTCCTCGGCCGCCGCCTGCAGGAGGAGCCCGATCTCCCAGTGGCCCGTGTGGTAGCCGAGGGCGATCGGCCGGCCGTCCGGCGCGCGGATCCCGCCGAGCGTCGAGAGCAGCAGGAACTGCGGGCGGCCGAGCTCGCGCGGGTCCCAGCCCATGCCGGCGTTCTGCGTGAGGCCAAAGATGTCCCCGCTCGGCCGCTCCAGCAGCATCTCCGCCGTCAGCGGCAGGCGCCCGGCGGGGCCCGGCCCGGCGGTCCGGATCTCCCAGACGGCGCGGTCCGAGCCGACGATCGCCTCAAACTCCACGGCGGACCCCCCGGCTGTAGTACGCTCGCGCGAAATGGCCCCGCGTGTTCATGCAAGCATCCTACCTCAGGCCACGCGTGCGCTGGCGCGGCTCGTCGCCGTGGCGGCCCTCGCCGGAGTCGCCGGCGGCGCGGAAGCGATCGGCCCCACCGTCATCACGCGCGTGGACGACCTCATCGACGCGCCGCGGGCGCTCTTCGGGAGGACGCGCGCCGAGGTGGAGCGGGCGCTCGGGGCGCCGCTGGCGGTGCGCGAGCGCGCCGTGCCGGGACTCCTCCGGCCCGACGCCGTCCAGACGATCCGCGAGCTCGCGTATCCGGGCGCGCGCATCGGCGTCTCGGCCGGGGCGGCGCTCCGACGCGTGGAGATCACGACGCCCGCGTATTCCCTGCCCCACGGGCTCTCCGTCGGGGCGACGCGGCGGCACGTCGAGGAGACGCTCGGCGAGCCGCAGGAGCTGACGGAGGGACGCTACCTCTATCTCTACTCGGACGGCTACCCGGACACCGTCGAGGTGTACTTCAGGGAGCACCGCGTGCACCGCCTCGAGTGGAACTACTGGACCGAGTGAGCCGCTACCACTCGGGCGCGTCGGTGCCGAGCGGGACCGGCGGACGGCTCCAGCGGGCGGGAGTCTCGGCGAGCTTCGCCGGGGGCGCGACGTGCCTCAGCAGGCCGAACGGCGACGGCGTGGTCTCGAGATACGCCTCCACGTCGTCCACGGTCGGATCGGGGACGCCCTGGCCGTCCACCCGGCCGAGCCCGTCGAGCCAGCGGCCGGTCTGAGCGAGCGACACGCGCACGAGGTAGCTCCCGCCCTCGCGCGCGCGCCGCGCGAGCGCGACCATCGCGCCGAAGGCCGCGAGGTAGCCGGTCGCGTGGTCGAGCGCCTGCGCGGGCAGGGGCTTCGGCCGGTCCAGGCCCGCGGCGACGCCGCCTTCATGGGCGATGCCGCTCGCCGACTGCACGAGGCTGTCGAACCCGCGCCGCTCCCGCCAGGGCCCGACGTGGCCGTACGCGCTGAGCGTGACGTAGACGAGACCCGGGCGCAGCCGCACCACCTCCTCGGCGGAGAACCCGCGCGCCGCGAGGGCGCCGGGGCGATACGACTGGCAGAGGACGTCGGCCTCGCGGAGCAGCGCGCGCAGCCGCGCGGCGTCGGCCGCGCGTCTGAGGTCCAGGCGCGCCGAGCGCTTGCCGAGCCCCCCGTCCATGACGTGGACGCCGATGGTCGCGAGGTGCTCGGCGGTGACGAGCAGGACGTCGGCGCCGTGGGCGGCGAGCGTGCGCCCGCACACGGGTCCCGCGATGACGCGCGTCATGTCCACCACGCGCACGCCGCCGAGCGGCCGATCGCCGCGCCCCGCCGCTTCGGGCGGCGCGTCGCCGATCCTGACGATCTCGAAGAGCGGCAGTCCCGCGACGGCCTCGCCCTGCGGATGCCGGCGCCATTCCTCTGGCGCGCGCGCGAGCGTGGCGCAGAGGCCGGCCGCCGCGAGCGTGTCCTCGAGCTCCGCCGCCTTCCAGGCGCTGACCGCCTCGGCCACCGCCTCGCGGGTCTCAGCGCAGCCGAGGACGCGGAGGATCCCCGCGCGGAGGTGCGGGAAGTTGGCGTGGAGCAGGATGAAGCGCCCATCGCCGGCCCGGTGGTAGCCGGCGACCGGATGCCACGCGTCCGGCGGCTTCTCGCCGTCCACGCGGAGGTAGCGCTCGCTGCGGAAGGCGGCGGCCGCCGCGCGCGCGTCCACAGTGACGCGCTGGCGCCGGCCGGTGCGGAGGCGCCACAGCTCGGCGGCGACGAGGCCGGTGGCCGCGATCGTCGCCATCGCGGCGGTCGCGACCTTGAAGTTGCCCGGCAGGATTGGATCCCCGCCCGTCAGCTCCACGTGCTCGAGCGCGGTGGGGTCCTCGCCGCCCCACCCCCAGAGCTGGGCCAGGACGCCGGCGGCATCAGCCACGCGTCACCACCTGGACCTTCACGTCGGTCGCGCCCGCGACCGTGCGGTAGAGCGGTCAGCGGCCGCGATAGGTCTCGACGAGCTCGGCGCCCTGCTGGGCGCTCACGCCCGTGAGCTCGAAGGTCATCGTCATCCGGGCGAAGCGCGTCGGGTCGGCCGCCGCGCGCACGCCCTCGATCGTGACGTCGATGCGCTTGAGCGGGATGCCGGTCTCCTGCGCGTGCCCCTCGATCAGCGTGACGCCACAGGACGAGACGCCGGCGAGGAAGGCCTCGCTGTTCGTCAGGGCGTCCGGCTGGGGCCGCGTCGACGAGTCGAGCGCCAAGCGCTGGCCCCGCGCCACGCTGTGAGCCCGCCCGATCACGCCGCTGCTGGACGACCGGATCGTGTCGACCTTGTCGGTGCTCATGGGGGTTCCTCCCTCGGTGGGCATCCTCGATCGTCGCCGCCGGCGTGTCAAGCGACCGAACGAGCAGCGAGAGCGCCGGAGGCGCAAGTCGAACCGGGGTGTCCATCGGCTTTGCTCAGCGGCCGGAATCGTCCAGAATAGGGCGGTGGCGGATCGCGACTCGCGCGACACGCGTCGTCCCAGACACCGGGATCGCTGGCTCGGCTTCGAGCCCCGCGTCGCACGCGCGGCCTGGACACTGGCGGCCATCGGCGCGGGCCTGGCGCTCCTCTACGCCCTCCGGCAGGCACTCCTGCTGCTCGCGTTCTCGGTGTTCTTCGCGTACCTCATCTTCCCGCTCGTTCAGGCCACGCAGCGCTGGGTCCCCGGTCTCCGCTCGCGGACGCGGGCCATCGCGGCCGTGTACGTCGTGCTCCTCGGCACGGTCGGCGGTACGAGCGCCGCGCTCGGCCCGCCGCTCACCGCCGAGGTCCGCGCCCTGGCCGAGCGGCTGCCGGAGTGGAGCACGGGCGCGAGCCTCGGCAAGGCGCTCCAGCGCCTCGGCTGGCACGAAGGCGCCATCCGCCGGGTCGAGGCCGTCATCGAGAATCACGCGGGGGAGATCCTCGCCTACAGCCAGACCGTGGCGGCGGCGGTGCTCAAGTGGCTGGTGGGCGCGTGGGTGATCGTCCTCGTCCCGATCCTCGCCTTCTTCGTTCTGAAGGACGCCGAGGCCTTCGTCGGCGCGGTGACCGGGCTCGTCGTCGAGCCGCGCTACCGCCAGCGCTCGCTCCGGATCACCCAGGACCTCCATCACCTGCTCGGCGAGTACATGCGCGCGCTGGTTCTCCTGTCGCTGCTCACCTTCGTCGCCTGGTCCCTGGTCTTCCTGGTCGCGGGCGTCCCCTACCCGCTCATCCTGGCGGCCCTCGGCGGCGCGCTCGAGGTCATCCCGCTGGTCGGCCCGGTCGTCGCCGGCATCATCGTCGTCAGCGTCGCGATGTTCACGGGCTACGGCCACACGCTGGCGCTCGTGGTCTTCATCGTGGCATGGCGGCTCGTGCAGGACTACGTGTCGAGCCCGCTCGTGATGGGCCGTGGCATCGAGATCCATCCGGGCCTCGTCATCTTCGGCGTCATCGCGGGCGGCGAGCTCGCGGGGCCGGCCGGCATGTTCCTCTCCGTGCCGGTGATGGCGATGCTCCGGATCGTCTGGCACCACGCGCGGGACGCGCGGCGCACGCCCGACGACGCGGACGACGGCGGATGAGGCCGGACTTCACCTCGGCCGGCCGGCGCGCCGCCACGCGTCACCGAGGGACCACAAGGAGAGGACGAGCAGCGCGCACAGGGGCGCGATCAGCGCCGCGGAGGGCCGGGCCAGCGCGCGGAGGTCAGTCGGCGCGGCGCGTCCGAGAAGCCAGGTGAGGAGGAGCCCCGCCGCCAGGAAGGCGACCCCCTTCACGGGCTCGCGATTGTAGAGCTGCCCGAGGCCGGGGAAGATTCCCGAGAGGACGAGCGCGACGGTCTTCCGGCGGCGCGCGTCGGTCCCGCTCATTCGGCGTCCGCGCGGCCCATCGCGGGCGAGCTTATGCCGCCGCGCCCGCGGTTGGCAAGAATGATCGATCGGCGGCTCCGATCGCGCTACACTGCGCGGCACCGGAGGTGGCCATGCGCGTACTGGTGACCGGAGCGGCCAGTGGGATCGGGCGGGCGACGTGTCTGCGCTTGGCGCGCGACGCGCGGGAGCGGGGCGGGACGGCGAAAGTAGCGGCCCTCGACATCGGCCCGTCGCCCGGGCTCGACAGTCTGGCCGAGGAGCTCAGGAAGCTCGACGCCGAGGCACTCGTCCTCCACGGCGACATGGGGAGCCCCGACGCGCCGGCGCGCGCGGTCCGTGAGGCGGCCGAGCGCTTCGGCAGCCTGGACGGCCTCGTGAGCAACGCCGGGATCAACCGGCCGGGGCCGCTCGTGGACTACGGGGTCGAGGACTGGGACCGCGTCTTCGCGGTCAACACGCGCGCGACCTGGCTCCTCGCCAAGGCGGCCCACGCGGTGCTCAAGGTCTCGCGCGGCGCGATCGTGGCCGTCGGCTCCATGTCCGGGAGCAACGCGCACGCGAACCTCGGCGCGTACGGGCCGAGCAAGGCGGCCGTCATCATGCTCGTCCGCGTGCTGGCGCAGGAATTCGGGCGGGACGGCATCCGGGTCAACGCGGTGTCGCCCGGCATGGTGCGCACCGGCATGACGGCCCGGGTCTACGCCGACCCGCGGGTCGCCGCCGAGCGCGATGCCCTCGTCCCGCTCGGGCGCGTCGCGACTCCGGAGGACATGGCCGACGTCATCGCGTTCCTGCTCGGCCCCGACGCCCGCTACGTCAACGGCCACGACCTCATCGTGGACGGTGGCGTCGCCGGAAACTTCCTCGGCCGCCTGCCGGGGACCGCGCAGATCACGCGTGGCTGAGCCCGGGGAGGCGCTCCCCATGAAGTTCGGCGTCTTCATGGAGGAGATGCGGCGCGGCTCGAGCCAGGTCGAGGCGTTCGCCGAGGCCTTCGCCCTGGTGGACGCCGCCGAGGCCTGGGGCGTGGACGGCGTGTGGCTGGGCGAGATGCACTTCAACCCGGCGCGCTCGGTGCTCTCCGCGCCCATGGCTGTCGCCGGCGCCATCGCCGCGCGCACGCGCCGCCTGCGGGTCGGGACCGCGGTCCAGCTCCTCCCGCTGAACAACCCCCTGCGCATCGCCGAGGAGGTCGCGACGCTGGACCACCTGAGCCAGGGGCGCTTCGACTTCGGGATCGGCCGCAGCGGCTCCCCGCGCGCCTACGACGTGTTCGGGGTTCCCTACGAGGAGAGTCAGGCGCGCTTCCAGGAGGCGCTGGCGATCATCCTCGAGGCGTGGAAGGGCGAGCCGTTCAGCTACCGCGGCGAGTTCTACCGCTTCGAGAACGCTACCGTCGCCCCGCGCCCGTATTCGCTCCCCCACCCGCCCCTCCGGATGGCCGCGACGACCGCCGAGACCTTTTCTCAGGTCGGGCGCCTCGGACTCCCGATCTTCGTCGGGGTGCGCCTCATGGACACCGTCGAGCTCGCCCCGCATGTGCGGGCGTATCGCCGCGCGTGGCGTGAGGCGGGTCACCCGGGCGAGCCGAGCATCCACCTGCGCATCCCGGTCTACGCGGGGACGACGGAGGCGGGAGCGCTGGATGAGCCGCGCGAGAGCATCATGTACTACTTCGCGCGCCAGGCCGAGCTCGCCCGCTCGGCGGTGGGGCGCGCCGGCACCGGCCCCGCCGAGCAGCGGCAGGCCCGGGCCGACCAGCTCGCGGGCCTATCGTACGACGAGATCCTTCGCGGCAAGGTGGTGTTCGGCACCGCGGCCCGGCTGATCGATCGCCTCGGTGAGCTGCGCGAGGAGCTCGGCTTGAATGGTATCGTGGCGGAGCTGAACCCCGGCGGGCTCATCCCGGCCGAGCTGGAGCGGCGGAGCCTGCACGTCCTCACCCATCAGGTGATGCCGGCGTTCACGTAGGAGGGACCATGGCCAAGAAGATTCTCTTCGTCGGCGCCGGCGCCATCGGAAGCTACCTCGGCGCGTTCCTGTCGCGTGCCGGCCACGACGTGACGCTGGTCGATCCCTGGGCCGACCAGGTCGAGGCCATCCGCCAGCGCGGCCTCTCCGTCACCGGGCCCCACGAGCCGTTCGAGGCCCGGCCCGCGGCGGTCCACCTCCACGAGGCGAACCGCCTCCCGCGCGACTACGAGATCGCCTTCGTCGCCATGAAGGTCTACGACACGGCGTGGGCGGCCCAGCTCGCCCTCCGGCACCTCGGCCCCGACGGCTACGTCGTCGCCGCGGAGAACTGCTGGCCCGACCCGGTGGTGGCGGGCGTCGTGGGCGCCTCGCGCGCCGTGGGGCTCGTCATGTCCAAGATCGGCGTCGCGCTGTGGAAGCCGGGACAGGTCGAGCGCGGCATCGAGATGGGGCAAAGCAAGGGGCACGACGTCTTCCGGGCCGGCGAGCACGACGGGCGGGTCACGCCGCGCGTCACGGAGCTCGCGCAGATGCTCTCGGTGATCGACGGCGCCCAGGCCACGGAGAACCTCTGGGGCGAGCGCTGGGCCAAGCTCTGCGCGAACGCGATGGGCAATCCCGTCCAGGCCATGTCCGGGCTCGGCTCGCTCGAGATCGCGTCGAGCGAGGTCGGCCGCACCATCACGATCCACCTCGCGTCGGAGTCGGCGCGGGTCGGGCGGGCGCTCGGCTACCGCGTGCCCAAGTTCAACGGCGCCGCGGCCGAGGACTGGGCGGGCGCGGACCGGCGCCCGACCTGGGAGGCGCTCGACAAGATGCTGACACCGACCGCCGCGACACGGCGCAACTGGCGCGCGTCGATGGCCCAGGACGTCGCCAAGGGCCGGCCCACGGAGATCGATTACATGAACGGCCACGTGGTGGCCCAGGGCCGGGAGCGCTCCGTGCCCACGCCGGTGTCGTCGGCCGTGGTCGAGGTCGTGCACGAGGTCGAGACGCGGACGCGCAAGCCCGAGCCCGGGAACATCGAGCTCGCCCTCCGGAGCGCGGGGCTCTAGCGGCATTGGGGCACGACTACGAAGTGCTCGTGGTGAAAGGGCTCTGGGGGCACAGGAGCCCCTGAGCGGGAGGCTCGGCATGGGAGCGAACGACAAGCTCACGGTCCTCAGCCCGGTCGGCTTCGCGCCGAAGGTGACCACGAAGGATCTGGCGCGGCGCCTCGACTCGCTCGACGGCAAGACCGTCTACTTGGTGGACTGCCGCTTCGACGACTCCGACGTGTTCCTCACGCAGATGCAGGCGTGGTTCGCCGAGCACATGCCGGCCGTGCGGACCGTCGTGAAGCCGATCTCGAGCGTCTACCTCAAGGACGACCCGGCGACGTGGGAGGAGATCCGGGCCAAGGGGCACGCCGCGATCGTCGGCGTCGGCCACTGAAGCACCTGCGCGCCGGCGGTCGCCGCGCACGCGATGACGATCGAGGCCGGGTACGGCGTCCCCACCGTCGCCCTGCACACCGACAAGTTCGACCGCGTGGTCCGGTCGGTGGCGACCGTGAACGGGATGCCGGGCCTCCGGCAGGTCTTCGTCCCCCAACCCGTCATGGGAAAGTCCGCCCGCGAGCTCCGTGCTTACGTGGACGGCACCGACCCGCTCACGGGCCGTCCCGTCATGCAGGAGGTCGTCGAGGGGCTCACGCGTCCGTTCGACGACGCGGAGCTCGCGTCGGCGGAGTTCGACCGCTCCACGCCGCGGCTCTGCCCGCCCGACACCGAGGAGAACCTCCACCGGCTCTTCCTCGAGAGCCACTGGACGGACTGTCTGCCGATCGTGCTGCCGACCGAGGCGCGGGTGGCGGCGATGCTCGACGGGACGCGCCGCAAGGCCGACGAGGTGGTCGGGCATATGCGGCCGACCCACTTCCGCGAGCCCTGGGAATACACGGTGGAGAAGGTCGCCGTGAACGCGGTGATGGCGGGCGCGAGGCCCGAGTACTTCCCCGTGATCCTCGCCCTCGCCGCGACGGGGGTGAGCGCGCGCGGGAGCACGACCAGCTCCATGGCGGCCATGGCCGTCGTGAACGGACCGGTGCGCCGTGAGATCGGGATGAACGCGGGGACGGGCGCCCTGGCCCCCTACAACCACGCGAATGCGACGATCGGCCGGGCCTACGGGCTCCTCTCGCAGAACCTCCAGGGCGGCTCGGTGCCGGGGCTCACCTACATGGGCTCGATGGGCAACAACTACGCCTACAACAGCGTCACCTTCGCGGAGAACGAGGAGCGGAGCCCGTGGGAGCCGTTCCACGCCGGCCACGGCTTCCGCCCGACCGACAGCGCGGTGAGCGTCTTCTCGGGCTGCCGCTCCACCGCCTTCACGCTCGGGCTCCGCGAGCGGCACTGGCGCGAGCACGTCGGCAACATGCTCCGCGGCATGGATCCGCACATTCCGCCCGTGCTCCTGCTGGATCCGATCACGGCGCGGCAGTTCATCGACCGCGGCGGGTTCCGGCAGAAGGCCGCGCTCCTCGACTGGCTGTACGACGCCGCGCGGATGCCGGCGGACCAGTACTGGGACTACCAGCTCATCCAGAACTACATCTATCCGCGGGCGACGTCCGGCGAGGAACCGTGGGCGTCCAAGCTCAGGGCCGCCCCCGACGAGTCGATCCCGATGTTCCGCCGCGAGGACATCCACGTCGTGGTCGTCGGCGGGGAGACGAACGGGTACTGGCGCATCATGGGTGCGACGTACCAGACGACGGTGTCGGTGGACGAGTGGCGCTAGGCCGCGCCGGCCGGCGCGTCACGGAGGGGCAGGCATGACCACGAAACGGCGCCGCGCCCCGCTCGCGGCGGGTCTGGTGTGCGCGCTGCTCGCCGGCGCTCTCGTTGGAGACGCCGGCGCGCAGGCGAAGCCCGAGGGTGAGATGCGCTGGGCGCTCTACGTGACGGTGCCGCCGCTCTGGTTCGACCCGGCGGAGGTGATGGGGGTCATCACGCCCTTCTGGGTGCTCTACGCGCTCCACGACGCCCTCGTGAAGCCGATGCCGGGCAACCTCATGGCGCCGAGCCTGGCGGAGTCGTGGACGGTGAGCGCGGACCAGCGGGTGTACGAGTTCAAGCTGCGCGAGGGCGTGAAGTTCCACAACGGCGATCCCTTCACCGCCGAGGACGTGAAGTTCAGCTTCTATCGCGCCAAGGGCGGCAAGATCCTCCGCGAGAAGGTCCAGGAGGTCACGGTCGTCGGGCCCCATCGGGTGCGCTTCCTGCTCCACGAGCCCTGGCCCGACTTCCTGACCTTCTACGGGACCCTGGCGACGGCGGCGGGCTGGGTCGTGCCCAAGAGCTACATCGAGAAGGTCGGCGACGACGGCTTCAAGAAGCACCCCATCGGCCTCGGGCCCTACAAGTTTGTGAGCAGCACGCCCGGCATCGAGCTGGTCATGGAGGCGTACGAGGGCTACTGGCGCAAGGTGCCCCACGTGAAGCGGCTGGTCTACAAGAGCGTGCCCGAGGGCACCACGCGGCTGGCCATGCTGAAGCGGGGAGAGGTCGACCTCGCCTATTTGCTCGATGCTCCGCAGGCCCTGGAGGTCAAACGGGATCCCACGCTCAAGCTCGCGTTCTCGGGAGGGATCGGGACGTTCTTCCTGGACTTCTTCGACCAGTGGGATCCGAAGTCGCCCTGGGCCGACAAGCGGGTGCGTCAGGCCGCGAGCTACGCCCTCGATCGGCGGGCCATCAGCGAGGCGGAGACGCTGGGAGCCTCGAAGCCCGCGGGCAACATCGTCCCCCGCACGTTCGAGTTCGCGCTGCCGCTCGAGCCCGATCGCTACGATCCCGTGAGGGCGAAGCAGCTCCTGGCGGAGGCCGGCTATCCCAACGGCTTCGACGCCGGGGATCTGCACGCCTATCCGCCCTACAACTCGATGACGGAGGCGGTCGGCAACGACCTTGGTGCCGTTGGCATCAAGACGAGGATGCGGACGATGGAGCGCGCCGCGTTCTTCTCCGCGTGGGCGACGAAGAAGCTCAAGGGCGTGTGCATGTGCGTCCTCGCGCTGTACGGCAACGCCGCCTCGCGGATGGCGGAGTGGGTGCCGAGCAGCGGCATCTACGCCTACGGCGGCTACCCCGACGTGGACGCGCTGTACAAGCAGCAGGCGCGGGAGACCGACCGGAAGAAGCGCGAGGCGCTGCTGCACCAGATCCAGCAGATCCTCCACGAGCGGGTGAGGTTCGCGCCCATCTGGGACTACACGTGGCCGAGCGGCGTCGGGCCGCGGGTCGAGGAGCCTGCGCTCATGCTGATCGACCCCTACCCGTGGTCCGCGCCGCTGGAGGACGTACGGCTCAAGCGGAAGTGAGCGTCGAGAAGTTCGCCGTCGGCCAATCCGCGCGGCGCCTGGAGGATCGGCACCTCCTCCAGGGCCTCGGCCGCTATTCCGACGACGTGAGCCTCCCGCGCCAGGCGTACGCCGCGGTCGTGCGCTCGCCCCACGCCCACGCGCTGCTCCGTCGAGTGGACGGGGCGGCCGCCCTGGCGGTGCCCGGCGTCCTCGCCGTGCTCACGGGAGCCGACCTCGCTGCCGACGGCCTTGGGAATCTCCCGACCGACTCGTCGCGCAAGCGGCGCGACGGCACTCCCGCGTTCTCGACGCCCCGCCCCGCGCTCGCGAGAGAGCGCGTCCGCCACGCCGGCGACCCCGTGGCGCTCGTCGTCGCCGAGACGCCCGGCGCGGCCGCCGACGCGGCCGAGCTCGTCGCCGTCCGCTACGAGCCGCTGCCGGCGGTGGCGGCGACCGTGGAGGCGGCGCGGCCCGGGGCGCCGGCGGTGTGGGGCGAGGCGCCCGACAACGTCGCCTTCGTCTGGGAGGCGGGCAATCGCGACGCGGTCGCGCGGGCGTTCGAGGGCGCCGCCCACGTCACGCGGCTCGATTTCGTCGTCACGCGCGTGACCGCGGCCCCGCTCGAGCCCCGCGCCGCCGTCGGCGAGTACGACCGGCGCACCGGGCGCTACACGCTCCACACCGGCATCCAGGCGCCGCACGGTCTCCGCACGCTCCTCGCCGAGCAAGTCTTCCGCGTGCCCCAGAGCCGCCTGCGCGTGGTGACCGGCGAGGTCGGCGGCAGCTTCGGCATGCGGAGCGGCGTGTACCCGGAGCACGTGCTGGTGCTCTGGGCGGCGAAGCGGCTCGGGCGGCCCGTGAAGTGGACGTCCTCGCGGCGCGAGGGCTTCGTCAGCGACGAGCACGGCCGCGACAACGTCTCGACCGCCGAGCTGGCCCTCGACGCCGGCGGGAAGTTCCTGGCGCTGCGCGTGGCCATCACGCTCAACATCGGCGCCTACCTCACGCCGCGGAGCGCAGGGCCGGGCACCAACAACGTCGGCGGCGTGGCCGGCGTGTACACGACGCCCGCCATCCACGTGGCGACCACGGGCGTCTACACGAACACGACGCCGACCGGACCGTACCGCGGCGCCGGACGCCCCGAGGCCACCTACGCCATCGAGCGCGTCATCGACGTGGCCGCGCGCGAGCTTGGCCAGGACCCGGTCGAGCTGCGCCGGAAGAACCTCATCCCCGCCTCCGCGATGCCGTTCAAGACGGGGCTCGTCTTCACGTACGACTGCGGCGACTTCGCGCGCGGCCTCGACATGGCGCTCGGGCTCGCCGACCACGCAGGATTCGAGAAGCGGCGGGCCGAGGCGCGGCAGCGCGGGCGGCTCCGCGGCCTCGGGATCGCCAACCCCATCGAGGTCGCCGGCGGGCCCTACACGGCCGTCAATCCCGACACGGCCGCATTGCGGGTCAACCCCGACGGCTCGGTCTCGCTCTTCACCGGCTCCACGTCGATGGGGCAGGGCAACGAGACAGCGTTCGCCCAGATCGTGAGCGACCGGCTCGGCGTGCCGCCCGAGCGCATCCAGGTGTTCTGGGGCGACAGCGACGCGCTCGGCGCCGGGCGCGGCAACGGCGGCTCGGGCGCCCTCACCGTCGGCGGTTCCGCCGTCGCCCGCGCGACCGAGAAGGTAATCGAGCGCGGCCGCCGGATCGCCGCGCGCCTGCTCGAGGCCGCGCCCGAGGACATCGTCCTGCGCGACGGGCGTTTCACCGTGACGGGAACCGACCGCGGCGTGACGTTCGCGGCCGTCGCGCGCGCGGCCTACCAGCCGCGGCAGCTGCCCGCCGGCATGGAGCCCGGCTTCAGCGAGACCGCGGCGTTCACGCCGCCCGCCGTCACCTTCCCGAACGGCAGCCACGTGTGCGAGGTCGAGATCGACCCCGAGACCGGCGCCGTGCGCGTCGTGCGCTACACGGTCGTCGACGACGTGGGGCGGATGGTGAACCCCATGCTCGTGAAGGGCCAGATCCACGGCGGCGTGGCCCAGGGCCTCGGCCAGGGGCTCTTCGAGGTCCTCGCGTACGATCGCGCAACGGGCCAGCTCCTGACCGGCACCTTCATGGACTACGCGCTGCCGCGCGCCGACGACGTGCCCGGCCTCGACGTCGACGCCCACGAGGTGCCGACGCAGGTCAACCCGCTCGGCGCCAAGGGCGTGGGCGAGGCGGGGACCGTCGGCGCGCTGCCGGCGCTCCTCAACGCGGTCAACGACGCGCTGGCGCCGCTCGGCGTGCGCCACCTCGACATGCCGGTGACGGCCGAGCGCGTGTGGCGCGCGATCCGGGACGCGCGCGCCGGCCGCCGGCGTTGACAAGCCCCGCGTCCTGCCATACCGTTCGTCTCAGCAGAGCCTCGAGCCAATCGCCGGGAGGCGCCATGCGCTACACGCGAATCTCCGCCGACTGCCACATCGACCTGCCCATGCTTCCCCCGGACATCTTCACCGCCAACGCCTCGGCGGCGTTGCGCGAGCGCGTGCCCTTCGTCACCGAGGGTCCGGACGGCCCGTACTGGACCGCCAAGAACGGCACCTCGTTCGGGCTCGCCTGCGGCGTCGGGCCGTCGGGACAGAAGCACGTGCCCGGGCAGAACTATCGGGTCGACGTGATGGCCTCGACGGGCCTCTACGAGGACGGCAAGAAGGGCATCCGCCGGCCGACGGACCCGGTCCTCCGCGCCAAGGACATGGATCGCGACGGCGTTCAGGCCGAGGTCATCTACGGCATTCTCGGCGCCGCCACACGGCTCAACGATCACGAGGCCGCCGCCGAGATGTTCCGGATCTACAACGACTGGCTCGTCGGCTTCTGCCGCCCCTACCCCGAGCGCACCATCGGCCTGGCCTGCCTGCCCTACGGCGACATCGACGGCGCCGTGAAGGAGCTCTACCGTGTCGCGAAGCTCGGGCTCCGCGGGGTGGAGCTCTCGTGCTCCTGGGACATGGAGCCCATGTGGCATCCGGTGTGGGAGCCGTTCTGGAAGGCGGTGAACGACGTCAACCTGCCGCTCCACTTCCACACCTTCCCTTCCGTGCCCCCGGGCAAGGCCGACAAGCAGACGGGGCTCACGCGGCGGGCGGCGTTCTTCACCGGCGTCTCCAGCTTCCAGATGAACCTCATCAACATCATCTCCGCCGTCATCGGCGCCGCCGTCCTCGAGCGCTATCCGAACATCCGGATCTCCTTCGGGGAGAGCGGCATCGGCTGGCTGCCCTACGCCCTCGACCGGATGGACTTCGAGTGGGAGGACCGCTTCCGCGACCTCGGCCTCAAGATGAAGCCGAGCGACTACTGGCGCCGGCAGTGCAAGGCGACGTTCCAGTTCGACCGGATCGGCACGAGGCTGATCGACGACATCGGCGTGGAGACCTGCATGTGGGGCTCCGATTACCCGCACCCCGACGGCATCTGGCCGGAGTCGGGGAAGTACATCGAGGAGCAGTTCGGCCACCTGCCGGCCGACGTCACGCGCAAGATCACCTGCGAGAACGCCGGGCGCTTCTACGGCCTGCTCGCCTGACGCCGGCGACGCTCAATCGTTGGGGGCCGGCAGGGGCTCCACGCGCGCCGCGTTCTGGCGGACGCGCTCGTTCTGCTCCGCGCGCACGCGGCGCATGAGCGGGATCAGGGGCAGGATCGCGAAGAAGACCAGCGCGATCAGCCAGAAGTCGTCGGCGTACGCCAGCACCTGCGCCTGTTCGGTCGCGCTGCGGTAGAGCATCGCCAGCGCCTGCCGGCCGGCGGTGAACGTGTCCGCCCCCTGACGCACGAAGTGATCGGTCCATTCCCTGAGCCGTCCCGCCGTGTCGAGGCTCCAGACGTTCACGTGGGCGACCAGCGTGGTCTGATGCTCCTGGCCGCGCCGGACGAGCAGGGTCGTGGCCACCGCCACGCCGACGCTCCCGCCGATGTTGCGGACGATGTTGTAGGCGGCGGTGGCGTTCCCGAGCCGCTCGAGGCTGACGGTCGCCAGCGTCAGCGTCTGGAGCGGCACGAAGATGAAGCCCATCGAGAACCCCTGGAGGAAGCGGGGCCAGGCAAGGCTCCAGTAATCCATGCCGAGGGTGAGCCGCGCCATCAAGAGCGTCGCGAAGGCGCTCAGGAGGACCCCGCCGGCCAGCATGAGCCGCTGGTCCATGCGGGCGACGAGGCGCCCCGATACCATGAGCGCCAGCATCGTGCCGAGGCCGCCGGGCGCCAGCACGAGACCGGCGTTCCAGGCGTCGTAGCCCAGCATCTTCTGCGTGTAGAGGGCGATCAGCAGCATGCTGGAGTTGAAGCCGAGCCCGACGAGGGCGATGCAGATCGTGCCGACGGCGAAGTTCCGGTCGTTGAAGACGCTCAGGTCGAGGATCGGCTCCGCGGCCATCAGCTCGCGCAGGAGGAAGCCCGTGAGCCCGCACACGGCGAGGACGAACAGCGCCACGATGACGCGCGAATCGAACCAGTCCTCCTTCTCGCCGAGGTCGAGTGCCAGCTGCAGGCAGCCGAACCCGCACACCATGAGGACGAGCCCGAGCGCGTCGATCCCGCGGGGCTTCGCGACGAACGGCGAGTCGAACAGGAACGCGCTGACCATCAGGAAGCCGACGAACCCGATGGGGAGATTGATGTAGAAGATCCAGCGCCACGACCAGTTGTCCGCGATCCAGCCGCCCGCGGTGGGCCCCAGGATCGGCGCCAGCATGATGCCGACGCCCCACACGGCCATCGCCGTGCCCCGCTGCCGCAGCGGGAAGATCTCCCACATGATCGCCTGAGCCATCGGGATGACCGGCCCGCCGCCGAGCCCCTGGAGCACGCGCATCGCCACGAGGAACTCCAGGGTGGGCGCCATCCCGGACAGGAACGAGCTGACCGTGAAGAGCACCGTGCACGCCAGGAAGAGCCGCCGGCGGCCGAACCGGGCCGAGAGCCAGCCCGTCGCGGGAATGGCGACCGCGTTCGCGGCGAGGTAGGAGGTGACGACCCAGGACATCTCCTCGATGCCCGCTGACAGGGAGCCCTGCATGTGGGGGAGCGCGACGTTGGTCACGCTGGTGTCCAGGACCTGCATGATCGTGACCATCATCACGGAGAAGGTGATGGCCCAGCGGCGCGCGGGAGACAGGTCGAAGTCGTTCACGCCGACCGGCCCGTCGCTAGCCCCCGACCGGCCGGCGCGCGCTGGACTCCCGGCGCCTCCTCGAGCTCATTGAGCGCCGGCGCCTTGAGGATGCTCGTCGCCCGCCGCCTCACCCGCGCGCCATGAGCCAGAGCCCCGCCAGGGCGAGCGCGACGCCGCCGACGCGGCCGACGTGCTCGCCGCCCGGGACCACCTTCTCGACCAGGACGAAGGCCGCGATGCCCGCGACCCACGCGAGGTTCATCACCCCGGCGACGAACAGGAGCGCCATCAGGAGCCCGCAGCAGCCGAGACAGTAGGCCCCGTGGCGCAGCCCCATCACGAGCGCGCCGGCCGCGCCCTCCCGCCACTCGCTCATCACGAAGGCGAGCGGCGAGCGGCAGCGGGCCAGGCACGCGTGCTTGAGCGGCGTCCACTGGAAGACGCCCGCGGCGATCAGGAGCCCGCCGCCCAGCAGGGCGCTCGCGCTCGCCATGGTCTCCGACAGGAGCGCCGTGCGGTGGAGGCCCCACTGCGCGAGGCTCGCGAGCGCGGCGTAGCCCGTCCACACCGCGAGGTAGCCCGCGAGGAAGACGCCCGTGCCGACCACCGGCTGCTCCCGCTCGCGGCGCCGCCGGTACGTCGTCGTGAAGACCAGGATGACCGGGGCCGCGGACGGGACCATCATGGCGACCATCATGACGGCCCACATGACGAAGAGCAGGAGCACGTCGGCGGGGCCCCACGGCTGCATCTGGGGCATCGCCATGCCCATGTCCGCCTCCGCCATCGGCCGGGCCAGCCGGAAGAGATAGAGCCAGGCGAGGGCGGCCATGCCGACGAGCCCCCCGGTGACGATCGCGCGGTCACGCCGGAGCAGCGCTTCGAGCGCGTCGCCCATCTACTTGCGCGCTTTGCCGTTCGACCAGTCGAACTGGTAGAAGATCCAGTTCGTCTTGTCCGCCGCGACCGACAGTCCGGCGGCCGCCGCCCGGAAGGACCCCTGGCCGCACTGACCCTTCCGCCAGATGAACCCGTTGGGCAGATGGACGTCCGCCAGGTGCTCCTCGCCCGTCACGGGATTCTTGAAGGTGTCGCCGCGCCCCTCGCCGACGCCCTCCGCCCGGAACGTGCTCTTCCGTCCCTTGCCCTCGATCGTGATCTTCGCCTTCACGAGGCCGACGACCTCGGCCGTGGGCCCGAGGACCTCCCAGGGCATGCCGCCGAGCTTTCCCGTGAAGATCTGGCCGAGGACCTCGACCTGCTTGTCGGTCGTCTTCGGATCCACGACGAACGCGACCTTGCCGTGTCCCTCGTGGATCGCCTTGGGCCAGGCGTAGACCCCCGCGCACCTGACGCCCGAGAGGTCCACGGTCCCGCACTTCCCCTGCGCGATGGCGAGACCGACGAAGGCGCGGCAACTGCCGTCCTTCGAGTTGGGGAAGCCGCCGAAGTTGCAGCCGCAGCCGAAGTCGCAGTTGCAGAATTCGTAGCCGTTGCCCTTGAGGTGCCAGCGTGTCGTCGTTGCGGTCGCCATCATGTCCCCCCTTGGTCGGATCCGTAGTAGGATACGGCTACTTCGCGACGAGCGCGATCCCTCGGGCCCGGCAAGGAGGAGCGGACGATGCCGTACGACCTGGTGATCAAGAACGGCGTGGTGATCGACGGTTCCGGCCTCCCCCGCTTCCGCGCCGACGTCGGCGTCCGGCAGGGCCGCATCGCCTCCATCGGGCGCATCCGCGAGCGCGCGCGCGAGGTCATCGACGCCGAGGGCCGCGTGGTCTCCCCCGGCATCATCGACGGTCACACCCACATGGACGCCCAGATCTTCTGGGACCCGCTCGGCACCTGCTCCTGCTGGCACGGCGTCACGACCGTCGTGATGGGTAACTGCGGCTTCACGCTCGCCCCGTGCGCCGAGAAGGACAAGCACCTCGTCATCAAGAACCTCCAGCGCGCCGAGGACATCTCCGCCGAGGCGATGGAGGCGGGCATCAAGTGGAAGTGGACGACCTTCAGGGAGTGGCTCGACGTGCTCGAGGGCCTGCCCAAGGGCATCAACTACTCCGGCTACCTCGGCCACTCGGCGCTGCGCACGTACGTGATGGGCGAGCGCGCCTTCGCCGAGGTCGCCGGTGAGGACGATCTCCGCGCGATGGAGGCCGAGCTGCGCGACGGCCTCCAGGCCGGCGCCATGGGCTTCACCACCTCGCGCTCGCCGAGCCACGAGACGCCCGACCGCCGGCCCGTCGCGAGCCGCGTCGCGGCCTGGGACGAGGTCCGGCGGCTCGTCGGCGTGATGGGCGACCTGAACGCGGGGATCTTCGAGCTGGCGGGCGAGAATACCGACCGCGGCCCGGGGTACGAAGAGGCGCGCCGCGACTATCACCGGCGGCTGCTCGAGCTCGCCGTCGAGACGGGCCGGCCCGTCACGTTCGGCCTGTTCAGCCGCAAGGACGCGCCCGGCGTGTGGCGTGACTACGCGAGGCTCCTCGACGACACGGCGGCGGCGGGCGGGCGCATGTTCGCCCAGGTCCACAGCCGGGCGCTCTCCGCCCTCCTCTCGTTCAAGACCCAGCTGCCGTTCGACAAGCTCCCCGTGTGGAAGGAGATCCGGGCGCTACCGCTCGCCGAGCAGAAGGCGAAGCTCGCCGATCCGGCGCTGCGGCCGAAGCTCGTCCAGGCGGCGCGCGCCCGCTTCGAGGGCCAGCCGCGCGGCACCGAGGCGCGCGCGGCCGTCTACGAGTGGCTCTTCGTGATGGACACGGTGGAGGGCCCGCACCGCTCGGTGGCGGAGATCGCGCAGGAGCGGCGCTGCGACCCCGTCGAGGCGATGATCGACCTCGCGCTCGAGAAGGACCTCGACCTCTTCTTCCTGCAGCCGATCGCGAACGAGGACCAGGACGTCGCGCTCGAGATCATGCGGCTGCCCCGCGCGGTGGTGACGTTCTCCGACTCCGGCGCGCACGTCTCGCAGCTCATGGACAGCTCGCTCCAGACGCACCTGCTCAGCCACTGGGTGCGGACGAAGCAGGCGTTCACGCTCGAGCAGGCGATCCGCATGCTGACGCTCGTCCCCGCCACGTACTGGGGCTTCGCCGACCGCGGCCTCATCCGCGAAGGCATGGCGGCCGACCTGATGGTGTTCGATCCCGACACCATCGCGCCCGAGATGCCCCAGGTGGTCCACGACCTGCCGGCCGGGGCCAAGCGGCTGATCCAGAAGACGCGCGGCATCGCCGCCACCGTCGTCAACGGCGAGGTCCTCCTGCGGGACGGCGAGCACACCGGGGCCCTCCCCGGCCGCCTGCTCCGCGGGCCCCTCGCCCGGAGGTCGTGACCGCCATGGCCGCGTCGGGGAAAGTCGCGATCGTCACGGGCGCGGGAAGCGGCATCGGCAGGGCCGTCGCGCTGGCGCTCATGCGGGAAGGCTACGCGGTCACGCTCGCCGGGCGCCGCAAGGAGGCACTGGAAGCCGTGGCCGCGGAGGGGAAGCCGTCCGGCGCGCGGGCTCTCGTGGTGCCGACCGACGTGGGCGATCCCGCGTCCGTGCGCGCCCTCTTCGCCAGGACGAAGGACACGTTCGGCCGGCTCGACGTCCTGTTCAACAACGCGGGGATCGGCGCGCCCGCCATCCCGCTCGAAGACCTGACCTACGAGCAGTGGAAGGCGGTCGTGGACACCAACCTGACCGGCGCGTTCCTCTGCACGCAGGAAGCGTTCAAGATCATGAAGAGCCAGGAGCCCCGCGGCGGGCGCATCATCAACAACGGCTCCATCTCGGCGCACTCCCCGCGGCCCAACTCGTCTCCCTACACCTCGACCAAGCACGCGATCACCGGCCTCACCAAGGCCTCCTCCCTCGACGGCCGGAAGTACGACATCGCCTGCGGCCAGATCGACATCGGCAACGCCGCGACGCCAATGACGGAGCGGATGAAGAAAGGCGTCCCGCAGCCGAACGGGACGGTCGTGCCGGAGCCCACGATGGACGTCGAGAACGTCGCGCGCGCGGTCGTGCTGATGGCCGGTCTGCCCTTGGACGCGAACGTCCAGTTCCTCACGGTCATGGCGACGAAGATGCCGTTCGTCGGCCGGGGGTAGCGCTCAGCCGGCGAGCTCCCGTCCGAGCTCGTCCACGCTGTCGGCCACGATCCCGACGAGCTCATCCACCTCCTGGCGGCTGATGCAGAGCGGCGGCGCCAGCCTGACGACGGTTCCCCGCGCGTAGACGATCGCCCCTCGGTCCCACGCCTTCCTGTCGATTTCGGCGACCCGCTTGGCGTCGAGCGGCCGGCCGGAGCCGTCGGGCTCGACCAGGTCCACGCAGACCAGGAGCCCGCGGCCGCGCACGTCGCCGACGATTGCCTGGCGCCCGAGCGCCGCCCCCAGGCCCTCGCAGAACCGCGCGCCCATCTTCTCGGCGTTCTCGACGAGACCGTCCACCTCCATGATCCGGAGGTTCGCCAGTGCGGCCGCGCAGGCCACGGGGTGGGCCGCGTAGGTGTTGGGATGGACGTTCTCCTCCGTGGCGTCGTCGGGGAACGCGTCGGCGAGGTGCTCCCGCGCGATGCTCGCCGACAGCGGGATGTAGCCGGAGGTGATGCCCTTCGCCACGGACATGAGGTCGGGCACGACGCCTTCGTGCTCGACCGCGAACCACCGTCCCGTGCGCCCGAAGCCCGTGATGACCTCGTCGGCGATCAGCAGGACCTCGAGCTCGTCGCAGATCGCCCGCACCGCGCGCAGCCAGCCGAGCGGCGGGATGATGAAGCCGCCCGAGGACAGGATCGGCTCGAGGATCACGGCCGAGACGGTCTCGGGGCCCTCGCGCAGGATGGCCTCGCGCAGCGCGGCGGCGCGCCGCTCCACGAGCTCCGCCTCGGTCCCCTCGCCGCGGTCGCGGAACGGGTGCGGCGGCGCGACCTTCGCGAAACCCGGGAGCTGGAGCGGCGCGTAGGCCTCGACCATGTGCGGGAGGCCGCACACGGCGAAGGTGCCGGTCGTGGCCCCGTGGTAGCCGCCTTCGAGCGCCAGGACTTTGTGCTTGCCTGCCCGGCCGCGGGCGAGCCAGTAGTGCCGGGCGATCTGCATCGAGCGCTCGTTCGTCTCGGACCCACTCACCGCGAACAGCGTGTACTTGAGATCGCCGGGCGTCAGGGCCGCGAGCTTGGCCGCCAGCTCCGCCGCCGGCCGGTTGGAGAACTGGCGCGTGGTCGGGTAGTACGCGAGGCGGATCGTCTGCTCGGCGATCGCCTCGGCGATCTCGCGGCGCCCGTGGCCCACGTTCACGACGGCGAGGCCCGCGAACCCGTCCATCAGCTTCTTGCCCCGCTGGGTCCACACCCAGACGCCTTCGGCGCGATCGATGACCAGATCCTCGTCGGCGAGCCAGGGGTGATCCTGCGTCTTGTGGGTCCAGAGGTGCCGGATCGTGTCAGCGCCGGTCATGCGGTCTCCTCACGGGGTCCGCGGACCGCCACGCTGCGGACCTCCACGTCATGGTCGCACAGAAAGGGCGGCGCCTATCTTAGAGCCGATCCGCCCGAGGCCCCGGGATGAGGGTATGATCGGCCGGGGCGGGCAGCGCACTCTCACCGGGGGACATCCGTGACCGCCGACCAGCCCGAGAGCCGGCTACGAGCGATCGCGAGGACAGCCGTGCGCACGGCAGGCGGCGACACGCTGGGGGCCGTGGACCGCTTCATGGCTGGTATCGAGGCCGAGCTCGGCGCGGGCGCGAACGTGGATGAGCTCTTCGCCGAGATCCAGGGCGTCATGAAGGACGCCCCGACGCTCGTGGCGGGCGCCGAGGAGGCGCTCCGCCTGGCCGGGGGTCACCGTGGGACGGCGGAGGCGATCCTGCGCGAGCGACTCGACGCGCGCGAGAACCCAGAGTTCACGGGACAGACGAAGACGGAGATGCGGCGGACCCTGGTGCCCGCGCTCTTCCGGATCCTCAGGGAGGAACACGAGGCGTACCGCCGCGACCGCGGCGCGTGAACCCTGCCCCGGCCCGGCGTCGGCTAGGCCTGGACCAACCCGCGCCGGACGGCGTAGCGGACGAGGCTGGCGGTCTCATGGATGTTGGTCTTCCGCATGAGCCGCGTCCGGTGCGACTCCGCGGTCTTGAAGCTGATCGAGAGGAGTCCGGCGATCTCCTTCGTGGATTTCCCCTCCGCGATGAGCTGCAGCACCTCCCGCTCCCGGGGCGAGAGCGGGTCGACCGGCACGTCCGACTTGTTCAGGTACGCCTGGACGACCGTCTCCGAGATGCCGGGGCTCAGGTAGGTCGCGCCGCGCAGGACCTCGTGGATCGCGCGGATCAGATCGGCGGCGGCCTGGGACTTGACGACGTAGCCCCTGACGCCCGCGCGGAGCGCCTCGAGGACCCGATGGTCGTCCGTATGCATGGTCAATAAGATGGCCCGCGTGCGCGGGCACGCGTGCAGGATCTCCCGCGCGGCGTCGAGCCCGTTCAAGAGCGGCATGGAGAAATCCAGGATGGCCACGTCCGGCTGGCGCTCCCGAGCCACACGCAGCGCCTCCTGGCCATCGCCGACCGCCCCCACGACTTCGAACCCCTCCCGCTCGAGGAGGGCGCCCAGCGCCTGCCTCACGATCACATGGTCATCGGCGAGCAGCACTCGGTTTGGCATGGCTATGACTCCGGCCGGCCTTCGGCCACGGCGTGGTCGAAGGTCTTCTTCCGCAGCCGGTCGCGCAGCGCGGCGTACGACTCGACCCGGATTACGCGGTCGAACTGGCTCCGGTAGCTCGCGATGAAGCTCCAGCCGCCGACCACCACGTCGTAGATCCGCCAGCGGCCGTCGCGCACGTGCATGCGGTAGTCGAGCGGGATCTCCGTGCCGCGCCCGGTCACCACCTTGGAGTGCACCGTGGCGAGGTCGCCCTCGACCGACTCGCCGGTGAAGGTGATCGTTTCGCCCGAGCACGCCTCGACCTGGGTGAGGTAGGAGCGCTCCAGCAGGTCGCGGAAGAGCGTCACGAACTCCGCCCGCTCCTCCGGCCTCAGCACCTGCCAGTGACGCGCGAGCGAACGCCGCGCGACCTCGTCGAAGTCGAAGGTCTCGCGGGAAATCCGGCGGATCTCCGCCAGCCGGTCGGACGTGGAGGCGCCGCTCGCCGCGCCGTGCTGCGCGAGGCTTAGGACCTGCGTGAGCGCGGTCTCCACGGCCTCACGGGGCCCCACCGCCGGCCCCGCGGCGGCCGGTGCGGCCACCAACAGCCACGCTGCCACGATCGTCGTCACCGTTCTCGTCCGCATCGCTCTCTCCCTGCCCGCCCCCCGGGCGCGGCGCTCGCGTTCGCGCGTGTGCGACATGGAGCACGTTGCTCCCGAGGCCACGGTAGGCGGCGAGGCCGGGACGGCCAATCAGGTGAATCCTCGACCGAGGCCGCTGAAAACCAATGACAAGGCCCTTGTGAATAACTGATCGGGCTCGCAAAACCCCTGGATTGACAGGGCGGTTCGGCACCGCAGCCGTTCGACGTCCGCGCGTGGGACGAGCCCGTCGTCAGCGACAAGTGTCCGCAATCGTTGGCACTGCTCGGGCTTTCCCGGCACGAACTCTGGGGGGTTCTCCACGCGGGATGTAGGGGCTTTACCTGGTTCTCCGGGGAATTCCCAGGCGCGAGCCTGCTCTCCCGCAACTCGCGCGCGGCACATGCGGCGACCAGAGTGTTCGGAATGGAGGCACGCGGATGGCGCCACAGCCGCCGCCGCCCTCACCGGGCTCGCTGGGCCGCACCACCGGGCGAGCGCGCTCAGAGCGGGCTTCCAGTACTACCTCGAAAAGCCCGTGGACTTGGACGCCCTCCTCGGGGTCGTGGCGAACCTGGCGACCCCCAACTTCGCCGGAATTCCCGACTGATTTACTCCTGCCGCTGAGGAGTCGCCTCAGGCTGGCCGCGCGCGACCTCCGGGCGAGTCCGTATGGCCCACTCGGGGATTCTTCTGCAGTGAATCCGGGAATCACCTGCTGTTCAGGAGAATCCCCAAGAGACAACCTCCTTGCCATCGAGCCTCGCTTCTGAGCGACCGAGGCGAGCGCGGAGGGGAGAAGGTGGTCATTCGTGAGCTGCAGCCCGTATGCAACGCTGAGCCCGCGGGGCTCGGAGCGGTAGGGGCGTAGCATGCGGCGAAGCGGGCTCGACATGCCGCGCGTGCTGGGCGCCGTCTGGGTACCGCTCGACCGGGCGATGCTTTGCCTGCGCGACGAGACGGTCTTCGACGCCGACGAGCGGCGGTGTCCGAAGTGCGGTAGGGAGAGCTACGTGTCGCTCGCGTCGTGGCTGAGTCGTGGGCAAGCGCCGCGCGTTTCAGGTCCCGAGACGAACTAACGCCGTGCGGCTCGGGGGCACGGAGGCTCAGGTAGGGGAATTCCCCGGAGCGAGGATTCTCTGACCGCCGATTGGGGTACCTGCCCGATTCGCGCGCGTTCCCCAATCGCTAGACTCCACCTCATCACTGGTGGAACGGCCATGACGAGGGTGCCCGGACCGGGAGGTCTTCAATGGACGAGCTGGCTGAGGCTCTCGAGCGGCTGAGCCGGGGTGAGTATGGGACCTGCGCCGAGTGCGGCGGGCCGATCGCTCGGGCGCGACTCCGCGCCCGGCCCGAGGTGCAGACCTGCCTGCGCTGTCAGGACGG
>WNFJ01038786.1_pt2 | contig 56332 bp, 33 predicted proteins | sample 5400461 | NCBI WGS metagenome assembly WNFJ01 (sample SAMN13153349, study PRJNA577476) | soil metagenome | isolation source: 115 cm saprolite on Douglas fir-dominated hillslope | place: USA:California | collected 2013-09-17
CCCGCCATTCCACCGAGCCAAGGGGTCGCTTTTACCGCATCCGAGGCTCGTTCGAAGGTCGGCCTCCTGACATCGTGCTTAGCTACTTCCTGGACAAATGCGACGGCCAAAGCTTTAAGCCCCTGTTCAGCGAAACCAGATCGTTCACCGCCGACCACGCGTTCGAGGAACTTACCGTCTCTGCCCACGCCATCGCCTTCGGACTGAGCAAGAATGTTCCCCGGACCCGTGTGTCAGTGACGATCCAGATAGAGGGTGACGGTCCCGACCAGAAGACTGTTCAAACAGACGTACAGCACCGGGTCGAGAAGGCTATCACTGAGTCTGCGAACATGGAAGTGGCTGCCATTGGCGACTACCAGGTGGGAGCTAGGATTGCCTTCAAGAAAGGACGTTCCAAGGTTCCGCCTGTCCAGCTTATCAACTTGATAAAAGGATGGGACCGGGTCGAAACGGAAGAGCTCTATATCCAGGTACGCGGCGACAAATATCCGTTGCCTCCGGTTGCGAAACCTAAAAGTGAGCTGAAGGATTTTTCCGCTGCCATTGCAGAGGCAGTACAGCGGTATCTTACGGTGGTCGTCCTTGCCGAAAGGCGAGGGTGGCCGGAACTCCGCGGCCAGATGGAAAAACAGGCATTAATCCAGGCATTACTTTCACGAGGGAGTCAGTTACTCGACAGTTGTTCGAAAGAAGATCGCATCTGCAGGGATGCGGCGGAGGCGATTCCTCTTCTGCAGGCAGCAGTTGATAAGGATCCAGAAAGCCGGGATGGCCTTCGGCTACTGGGGCGGGCCCAGATGTCGGCTGGAGAGTATGAGCCCGCGTCGAAGTCGCTGGAAAAGTTGCGAGATCAACTCAGGAACGACCGTGCCTTGGGCAAACCCGCTTTACCAAATGACGAAACTCAAGTCCTCAACCTGCTAGGTGATGCCTACCGGATGCTCCAGGATTATACCAAGGCGGTGGATAGTTATAACGCCTCGTTGCAGATCATACGCTCACAGCCGGAGGCCTACGCTAGCAGAGCGCTAGCGTTGCGTCTGGATGGCAAGAGGCCAGCGGCATTGGAATCCGTCCTCGATGCGCTCCGGGTTTCGAGCACTGACACTCGTGCTTCGCAGTCCCTTCACGCTTCCGCGAGGGATATCATTCGCGCTCTTCTGCCGTCGGAGTTCGAGGAGGCTGAAGAAGCAATCAAGGACGTCCGGGGCGTTTCAGTAGCGGATGAGCATGCGCTGCTGATATCACGGAAAGAAGGGCGGACTCTCGATGAGGACGGGATCGCGAACGCTGAGCGAGCGCGGGTAGCTCTGCACAAAGCGCTCGACCTTGAACCTTCAGATCCCAATGTGCGCGCCGAGGTTTACGCCAATTTGGCCCGCACGTACCTCTTTAGCAATGATTTTCAGAAACTGGACTCTTTCCTGACTCAAGCCGAAAAGCTTCCGCCGGATCAGCTATCCTCCGACAATCGGGAATGGGTGGCTCGCATCCGGACCCGTTACTGGATGATGAGGAAGGAGTATCCCAAAGCGTATGACTCTGCGGACCTCGTTCGCCAGATCAAGCCGTCGAAAGATGCAGACCTGATGGCTGCAGAGGCAGCCGTATACCTAGCGCAGGACAAAGAAAAAGCAGCGACGACTGTCGAACAAAAGGGCGAATTCACAAAGTTTTACCAGCAGGCTGCAGATCTCGCAACGCCGTTGGTAGAAAAGCGTTTCTCGGGCGCGGATGGCGTTCTGGTCCAAGCCAATCATGGGCTGGGCCTAGACAAAAAAACTCGCGAGCAGTTTGAGGGCTTGGTTAAACAAGACCTCAAGGATGGGTCGGCCCTGGAAAATCTGATGTTCGTCTGCTCCCAGTATCTGTTTGATTTTGATTGCGCGTTCTCAGCCGCAGAGAAGGATGCCCTGATCCACGACCCCAAAGGACCTGATGCAACCGGCGCTTACCTCAATTTGGCTGAAACAGCGATTCTGGCTGGCAAGGACGAACAGACTCGAAAGTGGCTTCTCATCGCAGCAGAGCAACCTGGCATAGCACCCAAGGAAAAGTCTCTTGTCTCCCTTTATCGCCTGTGGCTTGCCATGCGACAAGGCCAGACAGGTGAATTCTCGGGCATCTTTCAAGCGTGGCAGAAAGCGACACAGGACTTCCGGCAGACAAGTGGCGATCTCAATTGGGTCTTCTTGGGAGCAAGAAAGGCTCTGCAGAGTTCGCAAATTGGCGAGAAACAGAAGGTGCTTCTCAACACGATGATTAGTGCTCTGGAAGATGGGAGCCGACCGTTACCGGCGTGGCCGGAGTGACAACCGTAGGCCAGAGCAAGGGCTTGACCTCAACTGCAGGGGGCGAGCAGACCTGGGAAGAAATGATGGTGGGCTGTTTCAACGTTGCGGTCGATAGCCCCAGGACTGCGCCAGCCGCTGGACCACCCGAATAGCCCCGATGTGGGGCAGCCCTTCCGGGCTGCGGACCCGCTTTCCAGCGGGTCCAGCCGGCTGCGGGCAGGATTGCTAGCCCCACATTTTCTTACCGCACCGGCGTCCCATACGGTATCAGCGTCTTCACCCGCTCCGTCGTATCCACGCGCGTGATCTTCCATCCGCTCGCGGTCTTTTCCAGGTACATCGTCTGACGCTCGTTCCGATCCTGATACACGTACTCCACCTGCGCCTTCACCTCGCGGTCGCTGATCGTCTCCGGCGCCAGCACCGCCACACCCTTCAACGCCCGATTCGTATCCTGCAAATATTGCCGAAACGCCGCGTCCGACGATTCCGCGATCGACTGCCGCAACGATGCCGCCATCGCTCCGCTATACGCCCCCAGATACTTCTTCACGTCTCCGTTCCGCGCCGCATCCAGCATCGCGTAGATCGCATCTTCCGGCGTCGCCTCCGCCTGCTGCCTCGCCAGGATCGCCCGTGGATTCCAGCCATTCTTCCGCGCCAGCGTCACACCCAACACGCCCACAAGAATCAGGATGGTGATGATTTGAGCAACGCGTTGCTTATTCATTGGGGATTTGTGGCCTCGTTGGTCATTCTCGCCAGGACGGAATGGCCGGCAAGACGGGCACAGCCGGCGAGGGCGCCGAGCGCCTAGGGGCTGGCCGCCGTGGCCTCAACTTCTCGTGATGTCCAACCATACAATCTGAGCTTCGGACATCGTACCGGATTCACTCGATGGCCAACTGATAAACCGGCGCCGGATCGGGCAGTGCCAGCAATACTATTCCGGACGGAGTTCCAAGAGGAACAACGACGTTGAGTTGACACAAGCCCTGGCCGGTAATTCCGGCAAAGGCCACCACGACCGATTTCGCGTTGATTGTCACTGCGGCCTCGGTTGTAGCTTTGCAACCGGTACCCCAGAGAATAATGGTCTCTCCAGCTTTGGCCGGACTCAAGTTAAAGTATTTGGTGCGAGGACCGACCAACGAGTAGTCAGCGTGTGTAATCACAGGTAATACGATGGCTGCCGCGGAGGGCTCGGTAGCGGGCAGGACGAACTGGAACAGCGCGAGGGATTCATCGGCAATTGTTACGGAATACGATGGCGTCTGTTGCCCGTTCACTGTAACCACTACCGGACACGAGTCGTGCGTGGAAACGCCGCCGGGCACTAAGGCATTGATTTGCCAACTCGAAGCACCTGAACCAGACTGGATTGGTCCCGAATTGTAATTGAGAATTGCGGGAAAGCCGCACACCGTGATACTCGCGCCGCCGAGTTGGAACATATCGGCTTGGCTCGCCGCAGCCTGCGTTCCCAGGTTGGCGCCCAGAACCGAGAACCACGTGCCGGCCGCCAGCGGCACCTTCAGGAAACTACCGCCGTGAACAACGGACTGAACAGTAGGCGCCGTTGGAGACACTGCGGCCGTGGCCGTCAACAAGAAAGAAACGCTGGGCATACCGGCGGTGGCGGCCGTGATTGTCAAGTTTCCCGGGGTAGCGCCCAAGGTAACCCTGGTACTCGCGGTTCCATCATTCAGCGTCGTTGCCGATGCAGGGTCCAGCGCAGCGGCACTCGCTGGATTCGCCGTGAAGCTCACCATCACACCTGGCACGCCGGCTCCGCTGCTGTCGGCAACCTTCACTACCAACGGGGCAGTTAACGTTGACCCGATTGTTCCGCTCTGACCATTCCCATTCACGATGCTCATCGTGGCGGGGATGACGGTAACGGGACGAGTTCCCCCGCCCACTACCGTGGTGATCAGTCCGTTGGATACTCTGCGGATGCGTTTGTTGCCACTGTCCCAGATGTACAGGTTTCCCACAGAGTCAACGGCGATGGCAAACGGAAAATCAAACTGTGCTAGTAGCGCCGGGCCGTTGTCTCCGCTGAAGCCATGCGTTCCTTTTCCTGCCACAGTGTTGATCACCCCGCTGGATACTTTGCGCACCCGGTTACTCACATTTTCCGAGATGTAGAGGCTTCCCGCAGAGTCAAACGCGATCCCAACAGGTGCATATAACTGCGCGCTGGTGGCGGGACCGCCGTCTCCGGCTGCGCATAGCGTTGGATCCTGCGAACAGCCTGAGTTCACTGTTCCGTTTCCAGCCACTGTCGTGATCACTCCGTTGGACACTTTGCGGACGCGAACATTATAATAGTCCGCGATATGCAGGCTGCCCGCAGAGTCAACGGCCAAGCCTAGAGGGATGTCTAACTGAGCGCTGGTGGCAGGTCCGTTGTCTCCACTGAAGCCACTCTTTCCATTTCCAGCCACCGTAGTGATCACGCCTTTGTATACCTTGCGGACGCGATGGTCGTTGTCAGTTTGGGACTGGTACGCTCCTGAGATGTATAGGTTTCCCGCCGAGTCAACGGCGAGATATCCAGGATAAGTTAGCTGGGCGCTGGTGGCGAGACCGTCGTCTCCGTTGGAGCCACGCGTTCCGTTTCCAGCCACTGTTGTGATCACTCCGTTGGATACCTTGCGGACGCGATGATCGGTATAGTCGGCAATGTAGAGGCTTCCGGCCGAGTCAATGGCGAGGCCCCAAGGACCTCTTAACTGAGCCTTTGTGGCCGGACCATTATCACCGCTGAAACCGGCGGATCCGTTGCCGGCTACCAACGTCAGCGAGCCAGTCAGATCCAAACGCACCACTTGGCTAGAGGACGTCACCGATATGAAGACGTTACCTGCGGCGTCGACGGCAACGCCACCAACAATGCCCAGTTCGACCGAGGTGCCTGGAACGCCGCTCGGTGCCCCACCGGCGATTGTCTCAATCTTGTGGGGCTGGCCAAACCCGAAACTCCAGAACGTCAGGCCAAGAGCTATAACGCGGGACGTCTTCCGTCGCACTTGCATTTTTTCCGAGTATATCTTACTTGACTGAGCCCGTCTTCTCTCTCCCCTCTCTCCCCTCTTGGTTGGTCATTCCACTGGTTGCCGAAGGCCATTCCAAAGCTATCTCATCTGGACTGGCCGCCCCGCCGGCGTATTCACCAAATCTTCAGACGGCCGCGCTACACTGCAAAGCATGAAAAGCATTCTGACCGGAGTTTTTTCCGCCGCGCTTCTCCTGCAAGGCGCGACGAACTACAAGGTAGTCGCCCGCTACCCCGTCCCCGGCAACGGCGGTTTCGATTACGTCACCCTCGACGAATCCGCGCGGCGCATCTATCTCTCGCACGGCACGCAGGTCGATGTCGTGGATGCCGACAACGGAAAAGTGGTCGGCACCATCCCGGATACCCCGGGCGTCCACGGCGCCGCGATCGCCTCTGCGTTCAAGCACGGATTCACCAGCAACGGCCGCGAAAACAAAGTTTCGATGTTCGATCCGTCCACTCTCCAACTCATCAAGAAAATCGATGTCGGCAAAGGACCGGATGGCATCTACTACGATCCCGCCACCAAGCGCGTCTTCACCAACAATCACGGCTCGCACGATATCACCGCCATCGATGCCGCCACCGGCGACGTCGTAGGCACAGTGAAAGCCGAGGGCGACGGCGAACAGGCCGTGATCGGCGACGGCGTTATTTACGTCAACAGCGAAAACACGAATGAAGTGCTGGTATTCGATCCGAAGTCGCTCGAAGTCAAGAAGCGCTTCCCCATAGGCGTGGCAAAAGTTCCCACCGGCCTGGCGTATGACGCGAAGACCAACCGCCTGTTCATCGGCTGCCGCAACGAGCCGAAAATGGTCGTGATGGACGCAGCCACTGGGAAGGTGATCGACAGCTTCCCCATCGGCGCGGGCGTCGACTTCGCCGGCTTCGATCCCAGCGCCAAACTGATTTTCTTCTCCTGCGCGGACGGAACGCTGAGCATCTATCATGAGAAGTCGCCCGACCAATACGAGGATGCGGGAGCCGTCCAGACGCAGCCCAGCGCCAAGACCATGGCATTCGATCCGAAAACCAAGAAAATATTCCTTGCGGCCGCCGAATATCAGGAGACCCCCGCAAGCGAACCCGGCAAGCGCCCCCAGCGAACCATAAAACCCGGCTCCTTCGTAGTCCTAGTAGTCGGCAAATAACGACGTAGCACAGGCATTCATGCGGCTAGAGTTGTAAGTTGCAGAGTAGTGACAGGCTGTGGGGCAGCTTGCTAAGCTGCGCGCCGGTTGTTTAACCGGCGCCGTTTGGTAGCGGCTAGGCTGCTCTGCGGGGCAGGCCTTCCGGCTTTCCAGCCGGCGCATCGCAGCAACCCGATGCGAAGACTCGGCCGCAAAGCCTACTCGTACCTCAGCGCCACCATCGGATCCACCCGCACCGCGCGCCGCGCCGGAACATAACAGGCGACCAGTGCCACCAGCATCCACACAATCGCGACCGCGACAAACGTCAACGGATCTTGCGCGGTGACGCCGAAAAGTTGGTTGGCCATGAAGTGCGTCAATCCCAAAGCGGCGATGATCCCGGCGGCCACGCCAACCAGCGCCATTTTCGCGCCCTCCCCGAGCACCAGCCGCATCACGTCCTTGCGTTGCGCGCCCAGTGCCATCCGCACACCGATTTCATGCGTGCGTTGGCCCACCACATAGGAAATCACGCCGTAAATCCCGACGCACGAAAGAACCAGCGCGAGCGCCGCCAATATCCCGAGAAGAATCATCGAGAGCCTGCGCGCGGCCAACGAGCGGGCGATCACTTCGTCCAAGGTTACGACGGCATAGATCACATCGCGAGAGTCGATTTGCTCAACTGCGCGGCGAACCGGGCCCATGACGGCTGCCGGATCGCCTTCAGTGCGCAGCACCACAGCGACGGCCCCGGCCGCCAACGGCATCAGCTTCTCGGGAAGCTGCATGAATGGATAGAAGAACTGCGCTTCCACGGCCGATTTTGGATCCGTGCCGAGCCCCCACTGTTTTATGTGGCCCACCACGCCGACGATTTCCGCTTGCACGTCGAATTGTTCCAGATGGAGGCGCTTCCCGATGGGGTTTTCATGCGGGAACCAGGTGCGCGCAAAAACGTCGTCGATGTCGATCGCCACCGGGGCGTTCTCGTTGTCTTGCGGCGTGACGAAGCGGCCGCGTTCGAGCATGATCCCCATGGCCCGCTCGAAGCCGGCTTCCACCAGATAAAATATCGCCTGGGGCATTTCGTTGATGTTGGCGGGCTTGGGCTGACCATCGATCCAGAAGGGCAACGACGAGTCATGGATCATCGGGCGCGAGCCGAGCGTCACGGAAACAGCCTGCACGCCGGGAATGGAACGCATCTTATCGTCGAACTGGCGCAGGCGGGCGCGAGTTTCGGTTGAAGCAGTGGCGGCCGATGACGGCATCGACAAACTGAAAGTGATGGCATGGCTCGGATTGAATCCGGGATTCACGCGCCACAGCGCGGAGAGGCTGCGCAGCATCAGCCCCGCGCCGATCAGCAGAACCAGGGCCATGCCGACTTCGGTCGCGACGAAGATTCTCTGCACGCGGTGGCGCGCGCCGGCCGTGCCGCGACCGCTCTCCTTGAGGACCTCCATCACATCTATGCGTGACCCTTTGAGCGCGGGAGCGAGGCCGAAAACCATCGCGGCGGCGAGCGAGATGATCAGCGTGAACAGCAACACGCGTCCATCGAAAGAGATTTCTTCAACACGCGGCAATGTGCCCGGCAAAGTGTTGAGCACTGCTTTGGTGCCCCAAAAGGCGCTCAGGAGCCCAAGCATTCCGCCTACGCCCCCGAGCAGGACGCTTTCGGCGAGAAGCTGTCGGATCAGGCGCAAGTGGCCCGCACCCAGAGCCGCGCGAACCGCAAACTCGCGCGCCCGGCCCATCGAGCGCGCCAGAAGAAGGTTCGCGACATTCGCGCACGCAATCAGCAGCAGGAAACCGACGGCGGCGAGAAGTATCAGCAGGAATGGCTGGACGTTACCGACAATATCTTGCTTCATGGAAACGAGCGTGATGCGGACTTCCTTATTGGTGGCCGGGAAAGCGACAGCCAGGTTGCGCGCCACCACGTCCATGTCGGATTTGGCCTGTGGGAGCGTAACGCCCGGTTTCAGGCGGCCCACGACATGCGCGCTCACTGAGATGCGGCGATCGCGAAACGACGGATCGTTCCACTGGCCAATGGGTGTGTAGACGTCGCGGTCATGGCCATAGAAAGTGAAACTGGGCGGAATCACACCCACCACAATGAAAGAGGTGCCATTCAGGGTTAGCGACTTTCCGATGACATCCGGCGAAGAGCCGAATTTGCGCTTCCACAAACCCCCGCCGAGAATGACCACCGGCGCTCGGCCCACCTGATCGTCGTCGGCGCGGAAGGTGCGCCCCAGAACCGGTTGCACGCCTAGAGTTGAAAAGAATTCCGCGGAAATCATGTAACCGCTCAGGCGTTCTGCTTCGGTCGCGCCAGTGACGTTGTAATCCTGGTTGCGGTAAATGGCCATCGACGAGAACGTTTTAGTGTCGTGCTGCCAGTCGAGAAAGTTCAGATAGACCACCGGGCCTTGATCGAATCCAGGCGTCTTTTCGTAAACCGCCACAAGCTGCTCGGAGTGCGGATACGGCAACGGGTTGAGCAACACGCCGTTCACGACGGAAAAAAGCGTCGTGTTCGCCCCGATGCCCAGCGCAAGAGTGAGCAGGGCGATGGCAGCGAAGCCCGGCGATTTGAGCAGCATCCGGATCGCATAACGCAAATCTTGCAACAGCGTCGTCATCCGTCCATTTTATGCCGCAGAAACCCTCGCAGCGAAGTGTGGGCCACGCCTTCTGGCCTGCCGCCGGCTTTCAAGCCGGGCGTCTGGAGCTTGGACATTATATTGGGGGGGCAGGGCTATGCCTTGCCAGCTTGAAGCGATACATTTGACATCACTGCATCAGTACATCATAATGGGCTTATGCGGACTACCGTAACTCTGGATGACGACGTCTATCAGGCCGCATCTCACTTGTCACGAGTCTCAGGAGAGCGGCTGGGGACAGTTCTATCACGCCTGGCCCGCCGCGGCCTCACACCAGCGCCTCCCTTGAAGAGACGCACGTCACAACGCTTTCCAACGTTCGACGTACCGCCCGATGCTCCGATCATTCCGGCCTCTCGCATTGAAGCTGTAATCGATGACGAAGACATCTTCTGACCTGCTGCTGCTGCTCGACGTGAATGTCCTGCTTGCGATAGCGTGGCCGAACCATCAGTTTCACGCCGAAGCGACACGCGCACTAACGAACGCCAGAGTTCGCTGGGCCACCTGTGCATTGACGCAACTCGGTTTCATACGCCTCTCATCCAATCCGGCAGCGATCCCATCGGCAAGACGGCCGGCTGAGGCCGCTTCCATGCTCGAGGCGATGGTCCGCGATCCGCTGCACGTGTACCTCGAATCATTGCCATCGGCCGTGGGCCAGGAGTCGCGAGGAATGTTCGAATCGCTCCTCGGCCATAAGCAGGTGACAGACGCTTACCTGTTGATGCTTGCTCAACGCAATCAGGCGACGTTCGTTACATTCGATGCGAGGCTCCAGCCCCTCGCTGCCTCAAAGGCCAAGATCTGGCTCCTGGGTCTGGGTCGCACATGATGGTCTCAAGCGGTGGAGCAGCAGAATAACATCCATTCCCCAACCACGAAACCCCGCAGGTGTATCATAATCCTGGAAGCCATCAAACATGGACACCGCCCTCGCCGTCCACCGCCTCCACTTCGCATTCACCGTAACTTTCCACTACCTGTTCCCCCAGCTCACCATGGGACTCGCGCTGCTGATCGTCATCCTGAAAACCCTCGCGCTCAAAACCGGCAACCCTCTCTACAACCAGGCCGCGCGATTCTGGGTGAAAATCTTCGCCATCAACTTCGCCATGGGCGTCGTCACCGGCATCCCCATGGAATTCCAGTTCGGCACAAGCTGGTCGCGATTCTCCAAAGAAGCCGGCGGCGTCATCGGCCAGACCCTCGCCATGGAAGGCGTCTTCTCCTTCTTCCTCGAATCCACATTCCTCGGCCTGTTCGTTTACGGCGAAAGCCGCTTGACTCCAAAGCTGCACTGGGTCTCGGCGTTCCTCGTTTTCGCGGGCTCCTGGCTCTCCGGCTTCTTCATCATCGCCACCGACGCCTGGATGCAGCACCCGGTCGGCTACAAGCTCGGTCCGAACGATCAAATCCTTCTCGATAGCTTCTGGGATCTGCTCCTGAATCCCTGGATCCTCTGGCAATACCTGCACAACATGATCGCCGCCGTCGTCACCGCCAGCTTCGTCATGGCCGGAATCGGCGCATTCTACCTGCTGCTGAACAAATTCACGGACCACGCGCGCATCTTCGTCCGCACCGGCGTCATCGCCGGAACAATCGCCACCATCGCGCTCATGTTTCCCACCGGCGATGGACAAGGCCGCATGATCGCCGAACACCAACCCGTCACGCTCGCCGCCATGGAAGGACAATTCGAAACCATGAGCGGCGCGCCCATCGCGCTCATCGGCCAACCCGACACCGAAAGACTCCAGCTCGACAACCCCATCCTGGTACCCAAGGTTTTGAGCTTTCTCACGCACCAGCGCTGGGAAGCCGAGGTGAAAGGCCTGAAGGATTATCCGCGCGACGAGTGGCCGGACAACATCCCGCTGCTGTATTACAGCTATCACATCATGATCGGCATCGGAACATTGCTGATTCTGCTGACGCTGCTGTGCTCCTGGTCGCTGTGGCGCGGCCGCCTCTATTCGAACAAGCGCCTGCTCTGGGCGCTGATGCTGTCCCTGCCCTTCCCCTACATCGCCACCACAGCCGGCTGGATGACGGCCGAACTGGGCCGCCAACCCTGGCTGATCTATGGCCTCATGCGCACAGCCGACGGTGTTTCTCCACGCGTCAGCGCGGGCAACGGATTATTCACCTTGATCGGTTTCATGGGCCTGTACACTCTTCTCGCCGTATTGTTCCTGTTCCTGGTGCATCGCGAGATCGACCACGGCCCGGCGGGAGAAGCGCAATGATCGAGATCGTCTGGTTCTGCCTGGTCGCGATCATGATCGCGGGCTACGTCGTCCTGGACGGCTTCGATCTCGGCGCGGGCATCATCCATCTGTTCGTCGCGCGAACGGACCAAGAGCGCCAGCTCGTGCTGCGCACCATTGGCCCCGTATGGGACGGCAACGAAGTCTGGCTGCTGGCCGGTGGAGGCACGTTGTTTTTCGCATTCCCCGCCCTTTACGCCTCCGCGTTCAGCGGATTCTATCTGGCGCTGATGATGGTGCTCTGGCTGCTGATTCTCCGCGGTCTGGCAATCGAGCTTCGCAGCCACATCGCGAACCCCGTTTGGACTCCGTTCTGGGACCTGACCTTCAGCGCATCGAGCGCCCTTCTCGCCGTGCTCTACGGCGCCGCTCTCGGCAATGTTGTCCGAGGCGTGCCGCTTGACGACGCCAACAATTTCTTCCTGCCGCTTTGGACCAATTTTCAGCCAGGCCGGGAGTCCGGAGCCTTGGATTGGTACACGCTATTGATCGGCTTGACAGCCTTCTTCGCGCTTGCCGCTCACGGTTGCCATTGGGTCGCGTTGAAAACGAGCGGCGACCTGCACGAACGCTCGCGAGCCCTAGCGTCGAAGATCTGGTGGGCGCTGGTTGCATTCACTGCGATCATCACGTTCGCGAGTTTCGAACTACAGCCGAACATCGCCTTCGAGTTTCGCACCCGTCCCTGGGGCGTCGTATTCCCGCTGCTAGCGCTAGCCGGCCTGATCGGAATGCGCACCTTGAGCGCGCGTTTCCTGTGCTCCTGCTTGTATCTGATCGGAATGCTCACCAGCGCCGCATTCGGCGTGTTCCCGTATGTACTACCGTCCAACATTTCCCCAAATGCCGGTCTGACTGTCTCGAACGCAGCCGCGGCACCCTACGGCCTCTACATCGGCCTAGCCTGGTGGATCCCAGGAATGCTGCTGGCGCTAGCCTACTCAGTCTTCGTCTACCGCCGCTTCGCCGGAAAGGTTGAGATGTGATTCGCGTTAATTCGCGTTCATTCGCGGCCAATAAAATCTTACTGAGTGACCCCAGCCGCCGCCGGAGCCGCAACCGGAGCCCCCGCCACACTCTCCGCTGGCTCATACCCCATCACATAATGCTGCAGAGCCTTCTGATACCAGCTCATCCCAAACGACCGAGCCTCGCTCAGAGCCTTGCCATTCTCCCAGCGATCGTGCCCGATCCGATAGCAGGCCACCACCGCCCCGGTCCGGTCCGCCCCGCGCTGGCAATGCACAAACACCGGCCACGCTTTGCTGTCATTCATCAACCCGATCGCCCGCGAGATCTGATCCTCCGTCGGCGTGTGCATCCCCTTCATCGGGTCCGCCACATAGCGCATGCCCAGCGACTCCACCAGTTGCCGCTCATCGGCCTCCGAATGCTCCGGCCCGCGCAAGTCGAGGATGGTCTTCACCCCCATCTTGGCTAAACTCCGGAACCCATCGTCGTCGGGCTGGGCCCCACGGTAGACATGATCGTCCACCTTATAGAAGTTGGAAAGTCCATCCGTTTCGGACCCGGCAAAGGCCGGAACCAGACTCACACTAAGAACGAGAAGCAGGCCTGTAAAACGAGCCATGGCAATAATTAAACTCCTGTAATCTCAAGGGGAACTTACGATCAAAAGGGTGTCGCAAGAAGAGACGTTCACACCGTATGCCGGGTTACCCTAATCGCAGAACACGGGCCCCGGCAACCCCACGCGTCAGCGCGGGGACGCCCATCACCCTAGTGCAGCGCGGCGTATTCCTTGCGTGCCTGCACGAGTAGCGGTACGTCTGGGTCGGCATCCTTCCACAATGCGAAGAACTCCTCGTATTCCCGGCGGGCCCGCATCGAATCCTTAGCAAGGACATAGGCGCGAGCCAGGCCCACGTGCGCGGCGGGCCACAGTGCTCCCTCGAACCAATACGCGCCACGGCGGTCGAGAACCTTCTGAAATTCAGCCGCCGCATTCTCGGCCGATTTTGATTGCAGATACGCCAAGGCCCGCAGGTATCCTGATAGGAGCTGCGCGCGATCGAACGGCAAGGCCGGCTGCAGCGCCTCTATAGCCTTCTGCGGCTGATTGGCCTTGAGCGCAACTGCGGCCATCACTACAGGCACTTGAACGTTATTCACGATGGTCCCCTCGGGGTACATCTTGCCGGCTTCCTGGGCGAGCGACTCAGCCCGCGCCGAATCCCCGCAGAGCGCGAGCGTCACACCTGTTAGGGAAAGTATGTTCGGGTCACGGGCGATGGCCACCGTCCTGGTGGCTGCCCCGCGCGTATCCCGGCAGTTGCCGAGAAGACTGTCGCGATATACGGAACGGAAGGTACTCATCGCTTCGGTAGCAGGCTGGCGCCGCTGCTTAGCCACGGCTGCATCGATCGACAGCAACTCATCGGCCTTATGTAGGCGCCCATGGTGCTCGTGCCACATAGCTTCGGCGTTCGTCCGAGCTGGCTGATTGCTTCGCGCTTGCACCCACGCTTGCTGGCGCGTGGCCTCGGCCGGATCCTCTCGCATGTAGGCTACGACGGAAAGCAACGTGTGGGTCGAGGACGTATCTACATGGTTGCGAATGGCCTGCTCGAGGATGGCTTTGGCTTCATCGAGCTTGTTTTGCCGCCAGTAAGACACACCCATATTGTCATAGGGCAGCACTGCCTTGGGCTCCATCCGATTGGCTTCCTGGGCCAGTGCCAGAGCCTTCTCGTACTCGCCTAACCTGTCGAGTTGTGCGCTGAGGTTGTTGACCGGCGTCCACTCGCGCGGAAAGGCCAAACGATATTGTTCCAAGGTGGCGATGTTCTTGGCTGTCTCTCCAGTCGCGGCCTCGTAGTAGTGAGAGGTGATGTAGAGCCGCTCGCGCTCGCTGACGCGGTCGCGTAGCTCGTACGCTTTCGTAATGTATTGGCGCGCCAGCTCGAATTCCACATCGTTACTCTGGATGACGCTTACGCGCGCATAGGCCATGGCGAAGTTGGGATCAAGTTCGATGGCGCGCTGGTAAAAGGTCTTGGCTTCGGCGATTCGGCCGCTGTCCCGAGCGGCGTCGGCTAGCGCGAATTGCCGGAAGGCTTCGAGCGAAGTAGTGGTGGGTTGCTCGCGGGCAGGTCCGGCACGCCCCTGAATGCTGCTCAACGATTCACCCAGATGGGCTCGCAGCCCTCTAGCTGCCTTTCCCAGTGCGATGAGTACCGCCTCTTTGTTCTCACTGTCCACCTGCTCGTGGGCCAGTGCGTCACCAGTAGCGCAATTCACGGCATCCAGAGCGATCGTGTAATGACTGCCCAGGGCGCCGATGGATCCGGCGACCATGGCTTTGACGGATTCGCGCTCGCAGATGACGCGGGCGATGTCGCGCGTCACGCGCTCCGTGGGCGGCTTGCCCATGTAAGCCAGCGCCCGACGGACGCGCTCCTCCGAAAGAATACTGAGGTAAGGCGACTCTTCGAGCTGGATGGTGAGCGCCCTCTTGAGCATGTCGTCGAAAACCGAGTCGCCCGTAGTGTTGGTGAACTCGGATAGAACAATGACGTCGCGCGCGGTAAGCGGCGGCGAGTGGAACCTCCGCCAGGCCAGGAAGCCGGCCGCGGCCAAAACCAAGATAAGAGCCACGGCGGCCGCGTATTTCCAGCCTTGGGCCTTTCTCTGCGGTTCCCTCGTGACGGGTTGGACGGTGCTGGAATCCCGTGCCAGCCGCTTCAGGTCGGCGCGCATATCCAGCGCCGATTGGTAGCGCACGTCACGATCCTTTTCGAGAGCCTTGAGGATGACGCGCTCCAGTTCGGGGCTTATTCCGGCCAATTTGGGTGTGTCGCGCAGCAATGAGCCGAGGATTTCGGCGTTGGAGCCTCCATGGAATGGGAGTCGCCCAGTGGCCATTTCGTACAGTACCGTTCCGAAGCTGAACAAGTCGGTTCGGGCGTCGAGTGGTTCGCCGCGCGCCTGCTCCGGAGACATGTAGGCCACGGTCCCCATGGTGCTCCCCGGGCTAGTCAGTGGACCGTCCGCCATTGCCACGGTGGCCGCTTCGGTGTTCATGGGCGCATCCTCATGCCCTACTTTGGCCAGGCCGAAATCGAGAACTTTTACTTGGCCGCTGGAGGTGACGAAGATGTTGGCCGGCTTGATGTCGCGGTGTACGATGCTCTTGGCGTGGGCGGCAGCCAGGCCATCTGCCACCTGTGTAGCGATTTCTACCAGCGCAACCTGGGGGAGCGGTTTGCCGCCGATTCGATGTTTGAGAGTGGCCCCTTCGAGTAGTTCCATGACTAGGAACGGCCGGCCGTCGTGTTCTCCGACATCGTGGACAGTGCAAATGTTGGGGTGATTGAGCGCGGAAGCGGCGCGCGCCTCACGCTGAAATCGCTCGCGCGAGGCCGCATCGCGGAAGGTCTCGGGCAGGAATTTAATGGCAACCTGGCGGCCCAGGCGCGTGTCCTCGGCCTTGTACACCACGCCCATGCCACCGCCGCCCAGCTTCTCGAGGATTCTGTAGTGGACGACCGTCGTGCCAACCATAATCCAGTCTAGGCCTGCGCGGTCTCGACCGGCAACCCCAAGCGTCAGCGCGGGGACCTAAAACCGCCACAGCCCCTCCACATACCCCAATCTTCCATCCTTCCCACCCGGATAAATCTGCGCCAACCCCGCCAGCCCCTGCGTGTACCCGACGTACCCCGTCAGAGCCAGCCTCCGATTCACCCGATACTCGACGTTCGTATCGTACAGATTCCCCAGCGACCGCCTCCCCGACGTCGACCGCCCCGTGTACCCGAAAGTCCATGGCTGAAACGCGCCCCCGCCCCCGTACCAAAGATCGTTCGCGTCGCTCAGCCGCAGCGAATGGAACTCACTCGAAACCGTGACCTTGGCGTGCGGCCGCAAAATCAGCATGCCGAACCGGTCCTCGTTGTTCATCATGTTGAAGAACGGGAAGCGCGCGTACGGCCGCGGCGTCGGCAGAATCTGGAAAAACGTCCCGTGCGTCCGGTCGTTCGGATTCCCGTCGCCCGAGCCCCAATAATATCCCGCCCGCAGCCACGGCTTGATCTTCGGCAGAACTTTCGGCTGAATTCCGCCTTCCACATCGAACGCGCCCGCGCGCTGCCGCTGCGTTCCCCAACGGCCCGTCTGCACCGCGCCCCACAGCAGCAAGTCCGCCGTCCCGGCCCCCGTTGCGACCGCGTGCAGCGTGTGGGCTCCGAACGTATCGATGCGAATATTGTCCAGGTCGCCCCGGCGCGCAGCCAGCCCGCGATTGTCGGTCTTCAAGATGTGCCGCCAGTCGTCATATTCGATCGCGAACAGCCGCGTATCGGCCGCGTGCCGGCCTTTGCCCCACTCATGCGTCCACGATCCGTAACCGAATCCAGCCCGATTCCATCCCCAGCCGTCCACCTGGAACACGCCGCGCGTGGTCACGGCAGCGATGAAAGTGAAATTATCCGACGGCGTCGAGGCTGTGTAATGCAATCCATCGAAGCTCCGCCCGACATCCGAAAATCCGAAGTTGCCAATCAGCCGCTGATACACTCGGTCGCGTTTCACCGCCGCCAGCGTCGCGTTCTTCGGCGTCACCTCGCTCCCATCCAAAAACTCGAACCGCCCGATCCGCAGCGTCTGGCCATGACCCAGGTTGTGCAAGCGCACATAAAGCTGCTTCGGAAAGATCATGGCAGTATTCCGGTTCCCTTGATTGGCAGCCAGATAATTCGCGCCCAATCCGAGCGCGCCCTGCTGCGGCCCCGTGCCCGTGGCATTCGCCGGAAGCCCCAGCAAGAACGGCACCGCGAATTCGGCGTTCCAATCCCAAGTGTCGCGGTTCTCGGAAAACCCGAAGCGCAACAGGTTCCCCGAGTATACGTATTCGTTATTCCCCGCAGCCGGCTGAAACCAGTCCCACGCATACAGCCTCGACCGCAGACTCCCGTTAAAAGTAACGTTGCCAATCTTGATCGGATCCGCGGTCTGCGCAAACCCACCGATCCCAGCGAGCGCCAGAAGCACAAACATCATCAATCTCATTTGTTTTCCTCACACCGTGGCGCAGGCACTCTTGCCTGCCGGGTCGAGACTCGTCTCGACCCTCGTCTGCACCACAATTGCTTCGATGCCACCCAGACAAGGGAGTGTGCTCAAGCGCTGAGCGGAGAAGACAGGCTCCGGCGAGAACCTAAAAATCAGTATACAGTCATCCCGCGTAAGGCTCTACAAAAGTTTTCTATGAGGGCCATTCGCGCCGCCCGCTCACCACGCGTCGCGATTTGTAATCTTGAACCGGAACATCGGCTTCTCCCGCTCGGCCGGATCCTGCTCGTAAATCTGCTCCGTCTTCGACCCATCATAATCGCGCCACAGCCAGGCCAGCGACTCGGGCAAATCCAGCGCCGCCTGCGCGCCGTTGTGCGCCGCCTCCCCGAAGCGGAAATGAAAATCGTAGCTCTTCATCTTCAGCGAATTCGCAAGCTGGATCGCCTGCGCAGGCCAGCTCCCGAACTGGTTCTCAATGTCATCGGTCCCATCGCTCTGCCAGATGCGAATGTTCTTCTTGGGCTCCCGCCGGATTCGGAACGGATAGATATTCCCGCCATCCAGATGCTCTTCCGGATGCCATTGCAGCGCCGTATAGCTGCCGACCGTCGAGTGCACGCGGCTGAACTTGTCCGTAAAATACCAGGTCACGTTGAGCGCACAAATCGCTCCCGAAGATGATCCCGCGATTCCGCGCGAATACGCATCCGGCCGCAGCTTGTAGGTTTTCTCAACTTCCGGCAGCACTTCCTCCAACAAATAACGCCCGAAGCGATCCGAAACCGTGTCGTATTGAATGCTGCGCATCCGCTGCCCGGTTCCCGGCGAGATCATCACGTGAATCATCGGTGGAATCAACTTCTGCTGCACCAGATTCTCGGTAACCGTGAGCAATCGCATGGCCGAGAATTCGCCCACCAAACCCTGCCCGTCCTGCCAGACCATCAGCGGCGCCGGCCGCGACGGATCCACTCCCGGCGAAGCGTACACCCAATAGTCGGCCGTCGAGCCCGCGTAGATCTTGCTCGCGATGGTCTTCTTCTCCGACACGGTGCCCTTGGGCACGCCGGGTTTGGCATACGAATCCGGATTGTATCCGGCGATGTCGCTGCGCGGAAAAAGCGCCTTGCCCTCCGCATGAAATTCGTAGGCGTGCGTCACCCCGGTTCGCATCTTCACCAGGCGGTACCAGATGTTGGAATCCGCAATGCGCGACATCGGCGCCGGCGCCAGTCCGTCAATCGCGATCGACGGTTGCTTCTCGGTCTCCACGGCAAAAAGGAAATCCTGCCCCCAGACCAGCGCTGTCCCATTCTTCAGGTTGCGCCCCTTAGCCAGCAGTTCCCGAAAATCCGGCGAGTTCGCGTGCGCCGCGTCGAACACCGCCTCCAGCCGGTTCGTCTGCGCGCACAGCCCCAGAACCAAAACCAACTGCACTAGAAATAACTTCTTCATCCCTGCCTCCTTACCGAGCATACCCGGTTGTTCACTCCGACGCCCTCAAGCTCAATCGATAATCCTGTCACACAGTGACAGTCGCCGGGCACGGCGGATCGACACCCGAGTAGCTGTAGTAAGAGAAATCGAAAACGTCCACGGCCAAACAAAACGCTGACCGAATTAAGAAGAGGTCCGTCGAAGACTGAGTAGCAAAATCAGAAGCAACACCATGATCCCCGCAACTGCGGCCCAATTGAATAGTACCCACTCGGAGCGCCGCATCCTTCCGAACAGATGAACCCCGCCAACAAGTAAAAGGCACAACGAGATTGGAAGGTAGCGTTTGCTTTCGATGTACAAGCCCCAAGCGCCCACGAGAGCGCATGCAGCAACGGTGTACCGCAAGATAGAGAAAAACGCATGAGGTGGCCTGCCGAACAATGCATAAGAAAGCAGGACAAGTGCGACGAAACAAACTCCACAAATTCCAATCTTCCAGTCTCGTGTCATCGCGGCGATCTCACAACTCCTGTTTCTCGATCAAATCAAAAGGCCATCGTACGATGCCAGGTAGAAGCTCACGTCTATGATTACGAATCTGTAGCTCCCGATCTTTTTCGCCTTGCGCACCCGCAGGAGGGACAGCGTCACGGCCAATTAAGTCTCGGAGCCAACGAACCCGCTCATCTTCGCTGCCCTGAGAAGCAGACGGAGCAAGGCGCAAAGCGTCTTCAGCAAACGCCCGCGCATCTTGTTGCTATCCAACAGCGTCTGCGAGTTGCGCTCGTGAAAGCTGGACCTCGAAACCGGCGGCACCCAACTTAACGGCCCGATTCATACACTCAAGCGCTTCGCTGTAGTATGGCGTCGGATCCCCGGGGCTATGGTCCTCATCTCCCAAATCGCCAGCTATGGTATCGCCTTCAGATTTGTAGTGGGAAGCCAGATCAAGCCACGCACCCACATCCTGCGGGCGCTCGACGACGTGCTTGCGGAGAAGATATCCGGGCCGATCGTGAGCAAATTGCCAATAGACAAGGACGCCAACGATTAGAGCCGCTCCGACAGTCCACACGACGACACGGAGTGGCGTCTCTCGCCACTCAACTTTGTCTCGCACCAGACGGCAAAAAAGCGCCGCCCAAGCTGCTACACCCACTAGAACAAGCCTCACCCAACCATACACCTCGAATGGCCGATCCCAAAAGCGCCACGATCCATCCACGAACGTCGCAAGAAGCAGAACGGATGCCATGCCAACAAACAATGGCGAACGATAACGTTTTAGCCAATGGGATTCCATCCGTATTGAATGCCCTATAACATAACAAAGATAAAACAGGCTCAGTGCAAAATAAACACAAACCAAGAGTATCAGCCACAGGAGCAGAACGAACTGTGCGACCCCGAGAAATATCGCCAACGCTCCCCAAATCAGGCCGGTTGCAAGGAATACCCACACGACGAAATCTGATAGCGTATACGGGCTAATTGGGAAGTGCAGATAGCAGAAACATGCCCAAAGAATTACCAGATAGACGACGCCTGACAAAACCGCTGCACGTAGTACGGCACCGAGGATGGGCCGGCTGGAAACCTCCGTCGCTCTATCGAGCAGGTCCTCGAACACAACCTCTAGCCATTCGAAGATCGCTTCAGCGACTCTGTGGGGCCAGCCGAAATCCGGCGGCGATGCGCCTGAAGACGCCATTTCGTTATTCGGCATTGAGGATTCCCTTTCGACGACTCAACCGATCAGCCGCAGCGCTAAACAGTCCAACACCAACACGAGCAGACGACGAAGAACTCTCTCCTCGGCTTGGAGCCGATCCGCTATGAATCCATCTTCACCGTAGGAACTTCGGGGTTGAACGCTATCGTCATTCTTCCGCTCCCAGCGCGTGCGCGAATGCCACTGCCGCCTTGGGCGCACCACGCTCCAGATTCTGCAACGTCACGAGGTCCTTTTTCGCGTGATAGTAGTCGCGAACTGACAGCGTTGGCTCATAGTGCTCCAAGAACGCATCCCGGAGGATTGCAAACTTCCGCAGCATCCCCTTGCAGGGCGATCGCGAGCGAAACACGTTGGGCGCGTGCTCATCACCAAGAAAGTACAGATACCGGCGCTTCGTCGTGTCTGCTTCGGCAAGCTGGTAGAAGTCCTTAAAGAGCTTCTGCTTTCTAATCGACTCGCTGCCCCCTTTCCAGTCTATGAACGTGAACTCCGCAATCCGCCGGTCCGTCACGAGATCAAACGACTTCCCTGTATTACCTGCCGCCAATGAGACAGCTTCAATCTGCTCGCCATTCTCCAGAAGCTCCGGGAGGCACAGCACCATGCCGGCCGTGTGCACAACCCCGTCGATCTGAGCGGCGGCACGCTTCACGAGCACCGCAGCACGCAACAACTCCAGCGTCACGAGCTCCTGCACAAGCAGCGACCCTAATCCCTGACGATCCAGGCCAGCTACCAAGCGCTCCAGGCGTGCCACACCCACGGCTAGGTTCTCGCCCCGAAATCGCGCTACGCGTTCTAGCGCATCAACAACAGCCTCACGCATAATACCGTCATTATCTATCTTAGAGCCATGACTTTTGTAGACCAGTCAGCTCAGCGGAAGCCGTCGGCATTTCAATCTGGAAGATACCTTTTCGACTTGCTCGGTAAACGACCGTCAATGGAGGGATTTCTGCCCACGACAAGAGCGTTGGCGCTGGAGGCGTTCAACCCCTAGCGTCCAGCTTGAGACGATTTCCGTCGAGACGAGCCCGTCAGTTGGCGACTCCCAGCGAGAGCAAGGTTCCTATAAACAATCGGCGAAGAGACCCTTCCTAACGCCGCCGTGTTTTTGGCATCGCCCCAACTCAAGGCTGCAGCCTCGCGACCACAATCGTGCACTCCTGACCATGACATGCTAACTTTGCGCACTACCCGGCCATCTTATCCTTCCAACGTAATTCGCGAGTTTCGAATCGTGGCAACTGAGCATAGACACTATTTACACAGGTCACGGCTCAATCATGTCTCCGATACCGTCAAGCGGTGCGGAACGTCAAAACCTGCGGTTGTCCGCGGCCGCACAGCAAGTTAGCATGAGGTATGGATAACCCGACTGGAAGCGAAAAACCCGTACTCATTCGCGCCGTCACAAAGGATGAACTGACGCTGCGCTGCGAGATCTGCAATCGCCTGGCACAGTGGATCGCTGTGAGCCGCCTCACCAACGAAAGCTCCGCATACTGCGGCGACGATATCCTCATGTTCATCACCGACCCGAATTACGACGTGCCGCCCGAACTCCGCCGTCAGCCCTAACAGCCTGCAGGGCAGGATGGAATCCTGCGCGCCGGTTGCCAACCGGCGCCGGTCACAAATCTCGAAATCCCATTTCTCTCCGCCCCACAATCACTTGCAGACTTCCATCTCTCCACCCGCTTGACAGCATGCTAATCTCAAGCCGCAATGAGACGTCGCGAATCCAGCGCCCAGCGATGCGAACTCCAACACGTCACCGCCGGCCAGTCACAAAACTCGATTTTAGTGACAGAGTCCGAGTCTTCCCGGCAAGAATCCTACGGGAATCGGAACAACCAGTCGCGCCGCCAACAACTTACGAGATGGCATCACCGGACACAAAAAAACCGCTCTCCGTCACTGCGACATGTCGCGGGCGAGTCCTCGAACCTCTTGATGATAGAATCGCACGGTCCATCCCTACCACGGCATGGCTCGCTTGGTGTACTTCCTCCCGATCTCCGCCGCCTGCTGGTTCGCCGGCCCGATCATCACGCCTTCCTGAATCAACTCGATCACGTTCTTGGCGTTCATCGAATTCAGGAAAAAAAGTTTGTTCGCTTTGCACGCCGCGAAAACTTTCGCGCGCGCAGCCAGCATCTCGGGAGCGTTAGCCCGCACCCCCAGCGACAAAGCCATATCGCCCGGACCCCACTCGGCGAACGCAATGCCCGGCACCCTCGCGTTCTCTTCAGCATTCGCCAGCGCGTACTTGTCCTCCAGCTTCAATCCGAGCAGCAGTTCCCCATTGGGATTCAGCGGCCAGGCGTCCGCCTTCTGCAGATACTCATCCTGCGAGACGCCCCAGATCTGCGCTGCTATCGGCACACCGTGTACGCCCCGCCGGCCCTCGCTGATGCCGTGATCCACGCCCTGCTTGTGGATCGGAAGCCGCACAGCTTCGACAAACGCCCGCACCGCGCCCGGCGTATCCGCATGTGTCAGAAGGATGCCGTGCACGCCCGTCGCAAGCACTTGATGGAACATCCAGGCATTGGCGCGCACCGTCGCTTCATCCGTGCCGTTCACCGGCACATTGACGATCACCGCCGGCGTGCGATGCCCGCTCTTCGTCGGACCGCCGGCCACCAGGCCGCGCATGTAATCGGCAAGTCCCTTGACGTCGAAGGGCGCGTGCTCCATGTCGTAGTTGATGTAGTCGGCATACGTCTGCGCATCCTTCACGCCCTGCTCGTAACTCCCCGACGTCCCGGAATGCGAGCCGGTGTAGTAGATCGGCTGTCCCTGTTCCAAAAGCTCAATGGCCCGATTGATCCGCTTGGCCTTGGGCGCCTGCGCCAAAGCAATAGCGACCGCCAAAACCACGCAAAGTCCTGCAATGATATTCTTCATACCAACCAATTGTAAACCTGATGTGGGGCAGCCAATCCTGGCTGCCGCCGGCTTTCAGCCGGCGTCCGTCTCGCTCGACGGCAACCCCAAGCGTAAGCGAGGGGACAAGCCAGCCCACGATATAATTCCTCCAATGCAGACACTCGGATTATCCGACTCAACCCCCAAGCCGGAAGGCCGCTTGCGAGCGCTCCTCTGGCCAAAAATTCATAGCGATGTCGCGGCGGCGACCGCCGCACAAAACGCCATGTACGCCACATTTGCGATTGCAGGTCTGAGCGTGATCTTCGCCCTGTTTGGCTGGCTGGACTCCTCCGCGCTAATCGAAACAGCTTTATTCGCGATGCTCGGCATCGCAATTCGGCGGTTTTCGCTGACTGGTTCCCTCATCGCGCTGGTGTTGTACGTCATCAATGTCGGCGTGGCCGTGTCGCGAGGAGGCTTGGGGCCTGGAATCGTGACCGCCATTATCGTCACATCCTTGTTTATCTCAGCCGTGCGGGCCGCATTGTTCATGCGCCGTCAACCCACGCCTTCCCCCGAGATCTCCGCCAAACCCGACTTCACCGCGCGCATCTGGCCCTGGATGCGTCCTGTTCTGTTTTCCATTATCGGGGTTCTTTTTACTCTCACGGCGGCGGAACTCGCCGTCATGCATCCCTTCGTGATGCCCTCTGGAAGCATGGAACCGACCCTATTGATTGGCGACCGCTTCTTCGCCCTGCGTCCGTCCTTCATGGGCCCCATCCAGCGCGGCGACGTGATTGCGTTTCGCGCGCCTTACGACCTCACGCAGACGCACGCGAAACGCGTCGTGGGCATCCCCGGCGATCGCATCCATTTTGAAAATAGTCATTTGTTCTTGAATGGAAAACGCATCGACGAACCCTACGTCAAGCACGACAATTCTTACCCCGATACTTTCCGCGACAACTTCCCAAGTGGGCAGTCCCCGCTCACTGCTTACGAATCCGGCAGTCAAATGCTGCGCGACCACGTTCGCGACGGCGATGTCATCGTGCCCCGTGGAAACTACTTCGTGCTGGGCGATAACCGAGACAATTCTCTCGACAGCCGCTATTGGGGCTTTGTGCCTTCCGGGAATGTCATTGGACGTCCGTGGCTCATTTACGACTCCCAAGAGAACGGTAAGCGAAGACAAGGACGGTCGGGCAAAATGATTCCGCGATTCGTGATCGAGCTGGATAAGGCGCGCATGGCCGGGCTAACGGAATGAAGCAGGTACTCGCCCTCTCTCTTCTCCTTAGCGCCACACTCTCCGCCGCCCCCAACAACCTGACCCTCTGGTACCGCCATCCCGCCGAAAAATGGGTCGAAGCCGTTCCCATCGGCAACGGCCGCCTCGCCGCGATGATCTTCGGCAAAACCGGCGACGAGCGCATCCAGCTCAACGAAGATTCCATCTGGGCGGGCGCCAGAACCGATCGCACCAATCCCGCCGCCCTCAAAAACCTCGCGGAAGTCCGCCGCTTGCTCTTCGTCGGCCAGCCGCTCCAGGCCGAAGCCCTCGCCGCCAAAACCATGCTCGGCGTCCCGCTTCGACTGCCGCCATATCAACCACTCGGCGACCTCTGGCTGCACTTCGCGAATACGGCCGACCCCACCGAATACCGCCGCGAGCTGGATCTCGACACCGGCATCGCCCGAATCACCTATACCTCCGCCGGCGCGCACTACACGCGCGAAATTTTCTCGTCCGCGCCCGATCAACTCATCGCGATCCGCCTATCCTGCGACAAGCCGGGAATGATTTCGTTTTCCGCGAACCTGACGCGCGAGCGCGACGCTCAAGCCGCGGTCATCGCGCCGGACCGTCTCCAGCTCTCCGGCGAAGCCATCGCGCACGGCGAACGATACCAGGATTGGGAACCCAAAGGCGGCGTCCGTTTCACCGCCATTCTGCGCGTAATTCCCGAAGGCGGCGATCTCGAAACTTCCCTCGCCACCCTGACCGTGCAGCGCGCCAACGCCGTCACGCTGCTGCTGGCCGCCGCCACAACCTATCGCGACGACAATCCGCCAGCAGCCTGCGAAAAACATCTGGCCGCGAAATCCTACGACACCCTGCGTGCCGCCCACATCGCCGATTATCGGAAACTGTTTCGCCGCGTCGAACTCTCGCTCGCCGGCGAAGATCGCACCGGCATCCCCACCGACGAACGCCTCAATCGCGTTGCGCGCGGAGAAAGCGACCTCGGCCTCATCGTCCAATACTTTCAGTTCGGCCGTTATCTCGCCATAGCCGGCAGCCGCTCCGGAAGCCTGGCAACAACTCTGCAGGGGAAATGGAACGAGAGCCTCGCGCCGCCCTGGGAAAGCAAGTACACCATCAACATCAATACCGAGATGAACTATTGGCCGGTCGAAACCTGTAACCTCGCCGAGCTGCACCAGCCGCTGTTCGACCTGATCGATAACTTCCGCGAATCCGGACGCCGTACCGCGCGCGAGATGTACGGCGCAGGTGGTATCGCCGCGCACCACAACACCGACGCCTGGGGTCACACCGAGCCGCTCGACGGCGTCGGACCGGGCATGTGGCCCATGGGCGCGGCCTGGTTGAGCCTCCATCTCTGGGAGCATTACGATTTCGGACGCGACCACTGCTTCCTCGCCACGCGCGCCTATCCCGTGCTCAAGGAAGTTGCGCAATTCCTCCTCGACTACATGGTCGACGACGGCCACGGCCACCTGATCACCGGCCCGTCCGTCTCTCCCGAGAATCGCTACCGCACGCCGGACGGCAAGGTCGCGCGGCTGTGCATGGGCCCTTATATGGATACCGAAATCGCAAGAGCGGTTTTCAATCGCGCGATCGAAGCAAGCGAAATCCTCGCGATCGATACCGGCTTCCGCAAGAAGGCCGCGGCCGCGCGCGACAAGCTGCTTCCATTCCGGATCGGCAAATACGGCCAGTTGCAGGAATGGATGGACGATTATGAGGAAGCCGAGCCCGGCCACCGCCACATCTCGCACTTGTTTGCCCTGTATCCGGATCGTCAGATTACGTTGCGCGGCACGCCCGAATTAGCGAGAGCCGCGCGAACGACGCTCGAGCGGCGGCTCGCTCACGGGGGCGGCCAAACCGGCTGGAGCCGCGCCTGGGTCACGAATCTATGGGCGCGCTTCGAAGAAGGCGATCAAGCCTACGCGAGCTTAGTCGAGTTGCTGAGACGCTCGACGCTTCCCAACATGTTCGACACTCATCCCCCATTCCAGATCGACGGAAATTTCGGCGGAACCGCGGCCGTCGCGGAAATGCTGTTGCAGAGCGACGGCGCGGAAATCAGCTTCCTGCCCGCGCTCCCGCACGCTTGGCCCGAAGGCCACGTAACCGGCCTGCGCGCCCGCGGCGCGGTAGAAGTAGGCTTGGCCTGGAGCAACGGAAAAGCAACCTCAGCCACACTGCGCCCAACCATAGACACCGAAATGCGCCTGCGCCCGCCGCCAGGCCAGCAGATACCGGCCACAACAGTGAAACTCCGCGCCGGCCGTGAGTACCGGGTGACATTTCGCTAAATCGCGGCGGCTACTTCTTTTCCTCCTCAAACTTCACCGATGCTTCCGCCGTGTATTTATGAAATCCGCTGTATTCGGTAATATTGCGCAACAGCCTTTTCTTATCCGCCGTACGCGCTTCAGCCATCAGCGGCAACAAATATTGCTCCCCAGCGATGGCCGCCCAGCCGTACTGAACGTCGAGTGAAGAGTTGTTGATCCACGCAGATTCGTCGCCGGCCCCTTCTGGTTCGGCCTGTATACGCATCACCGCACCGCTTTCGGCATCGCTCCAAATAAATCCGTGAAACGCTTTCGTGACTGTTCGCCCTCTAACCGACGCGCGCCAATGCGAGTGTTCTAGCGGCACGCGATAGCGGATGACGGACATCGGCCGGCCGCGCAGCGTGTCCTGCCTTTCCCACGCGAATTCGGTATGCGCCTCGGGCCGGAAAACCCACGAGAGCAGCGCACCGAACGATCCCTCGGAGCGATAGCCGCGGATCTGGTCATGCGTCATCTTGGCCGGCTTGCCGTTGACCTTCACCAGCCGATAATGCTCCTTGCGCTCGAAATAGGTAAGTTCGTCCTCATAATTGTCGTTGTCCTTCCAGCGCGTGCCGGCGCCGGATTTGTCCTCGCTTCGGCGAGTCACCTGCGTGCACACGAAATTGGGTAACCGTCCATCGTAGACGCGTGCGTTTTCGATCACGCGCGCGACGATGCTTTTTTGCTGGTCTGTATCGGCCGATTGTTCAGCCGGGCCCAGCATTAGCACGGCTACTGTAAGTCCTGCCAGCAAGTCCTTGGCGCCTCTTACACAAGTCTACATGGCCGCCAGCGCCGCATCTTCCGCCGCGTAATCGAACTGCGCCGCATCCACTTGCCCCGGCGGATTCGCGCGCTCCCAAGCAATCGTCCGCGCCAGCGCTTCATTCAGCGAAATCGCCTCGCGAAATCCAAGCTCCTCCCGAACTCGAGTACTGCTCATCGTCCAGTGCTGCGCCGAGTTGTACGGCACTCGCAAATGCGCCGGCGTCCGATCCTTTGGTGCCGCCACCACTCGCCCTTTCCACCCCGCCACGCGCCCGATATTCTGCGTCCACTCCATTTCGGAAAACGATTCCGGCTGCGCAAGATTGTAGATCCTCCCGCGAGCCCGAGCCGACGTCGCGGCCAGCGAGATCCCAGCCGCGACATTCTCTACATAACCGCGCGGCCCGCGCCACTTCGCCGCATCCGCCTGAATCAGAATCGCAGGCCGCCCGTCGTCGATCCTCTTGACGGTCGGATACAGCCGGTGCAGCGGATCGCCCGGCCCGTACACCATCGGCAGCCGCAGCACTGTCCCGGTAAGCTGCGGATCGCTCATCACGACGCGCTCCACGGGAATCTTGTCGTAATCATCCTCGATCCACGGAAATGCCTTGCGCACAATATTCATCGCCTCCGGACGATACGGCTGCGGCTGCGTCCGCAACTCGGATTCCTCCGTCAGCGGAACCTCCTGCAAAGGACCAGGCTCAAACCCATGCAGGATCCCGCACGCTCGATAAACGTCGCCGCTGCTCAGCGCTACGACATGCCCGGCAATGCCGCGGAAAACATCCATAGTCGCTTTGGCCTGCTTCTCATTCGACAGGATAAAATCCACCACCACGTCTGGCGAAAATCGCCGGAACTCCGCCAACGAGTCCGCCAACGCGCGCCGGTCCCCCACTATCGCCTCCACGCCCGCCGGCAAAACCGTCTTCGATTGCCCGCGATGAAACACAGCTACCCGATGCCCCTCGACCGCCAGATCGCGCACCACGTACGGACCGATGAACCCGCTGCCGCCGATGACAAGAATCCGCACAGTTACTTCCAGAATAGTCGACGGCTGCTATCCTGAGTCATGCTCGGTCTCGACCCCAGGGCAGCGCGCGTGGCCTGGACCGTCTTTCTGGTCGCGCTCGCGGTCGCCGCCGCGTACGCCATCCGCACCACGCTGGTCGTGTTCATGATTTCGCTGCTGTTCGCCTATCTGCTGATGCCCCTGGTCGGTCTGGTCGAGCGATTCACGCCCCGGCGAATCTCGCCGCGCTTCGCACTCGCGATCGTTTACCTGGCATTCATCGGCGCTATCGTCGCGCTCGCCGCCACCATCGGATCGCGCATCGCCGACGAAGCCAACAGCCTGGCCTCGCGCTTGCCGGATCTTTTGAAAAATCGCCAGTGGATCGACACCCTTCCGCTCCCCGCGTGGCTCGAACCGATCCGCGCCAAGCTCAGCCAAATGTGGCAGGCCGAACTCGATAACGGAGGCAAGGATGTGCTGCCCTATCTCAAGAGCGTCGGCGGCCAGCTCGTCTCGGGAGCCAGGTACATCGTCTATGTCGTGCTGGTTCCCATCCTCGCGTTCTTCTTTCTGAAGGACGGCCACGAGATGCGGCAGAACATCGTAGAGGGGCTGGCTGAAGGCAGCCGCCGGATATTTGTGAATGAAATCCTCGGGGACATCAACCGCCTGCTTGGCCGGTACATTCGCGCCCTGGTGCTGCTGTCGGCATCAAGCTTCATCTTGAACAGCCTCTTTCTCGAATTCACCGGCGCGCCGTACGCCGTGCTGCTGGCGGGAATCGCGGCGCTGGGCGAATTCCTTCCCGTCGTCGGACCGGCTGCAGCCGCGGCCATCACGCTGCTGGTCACCGGCCTCAGCGGATACGACCATCTGCTTGCCTATGCGATTTTCTGGATCATTCTCCGGCTCTTCCAGGATTACGCCGTTTCTCCGTACTTGATGGGCAAGGGCGTGGAGCTGAATCCGATGCTGGTCCTGTTCGGCGTCCTGGCCGGTGAGCAGATCGCGGGCGTCACCGGCATGTTCTTTTCCGTGCCGGTGATCGCGACGCTCCGCATCCTCTTCGTTCGATTGCAGCGCGAGCATCATCGCGAGCTGATTGCGCCGCGCTCGGAAGCATGAAACGCTGCTGCTGGCTGGCATGCGCGCTGCCGCTCGCCGCGCACATGGTCAGCATGAGCACGGGCGAGCTGAAGGTGGAAGGCAATCGCGCAACGTACGAGTTGCGCATGCCGACGTACGAAGTTGCGCACGTGCGCGAGCCCGACCACACGCTGCTCGACCACATCCGCTTCAAAGCGGGCGGATCCTGGGGCAAGCGCATCTCGCAATCCTGCGCCGATCAGCAAGGCACCTACGTTTGTACAGCGGCGTACGAGTTCCCTGCCCCGGTCGACGAACTCGAGATCGAATGCACCTATCCTTCGGTAACTGTCCCCAATCACGTGCACGTGTTGCGCGCCTATCGCGGCGACAAAACCGACCAGGCGGTTTTCGATCTTTCGTTTACCACGGCTGCGATCCGTTTTCGTCCTCCGACAGCGTGGGAGACCGCCATCAAGGAATCCGCCGCCGGATTCATGCGCGCCGCCGGAGGTTTGGCGCCGCTGCTGTTCCTCGCGAGCCTGGTGCTGGCGGCGCGGAGCCGGCGCGAGCTGGTTGCGCTCACCGCGTCGTTCCTCGCGGCCGAGAGCCTGGCCTGCGTGCTCGCCCCGCGCATCGCTTTTCCGCTATCGCCTCGCTTCATCGAAGCCGCCGCGGCACTCACCATTGCCTACCTGGCGTTCGAGATCATCCTGCTACCGAACTCCGGGTTGCGCTGGCTAGTGGTCGGCGTGCTCGGATTGTTTCACGGCGCCTACTTCGCGATTTTCCTGGCGCAAAGCGGATATCACGCGCTCACTTTCATGGGCGGGGTCGCGGCCGCCGAGCTATTGCTCATTGCCGTGTTCGCCGTCATCCTCGGAAGTCTGATTCGCTTTGCCAGGCTCCGCCGCGCCGTTCCGGTAGCCGCGTCACTGCTGCTGATAACCGGTGTCGTGTGGTTTTTCGTGCGGCTGAAATGAGTAGCCTGTGTTGCTTTGCAGCGATCTAGAACGCGTAGCGCATCGACATTTGCATGAACCGCGGGCTGTTCCTTTGCCCGGTGATCTCGCCAAAGCGCGGCTGTATTCGCCACCCAGGCACGCCCGTGTCCACCAGCGTCGTAAAAGCCGGCTGGTCAAACTGAACGCGATTGAAGAAGTTGAACATCTCCGCGCGGAATTGCAAATGATGCCGCTCGGCCAGCCGGATATTCTTGATCAGCGCCAGGTCGTAGTTGCTCTGGCCGTGCGTCCAGAACGTGTTGCGTCCCAGGCTGCCGGTGATCCCCGATCCAGGGAACCAGGGCCAGTTCTTCGTGGTCGAAAAGTCGGCGGATGGGAAGAAAGCCGTCGCCGGAAGCTGGCTCTGGCTGTATTTCAGCCCGGTCGCCGGATTCACGCGCCCGTTGTCAATCGATCTCCCCAGGATGCTCGGATCCAAAATATACGGACGGTCGCCGCCAATGCCATCGCCGTTGAGATCGTAGCCGAGCACCACGGTAAACGGGTTCCCGGACGCAAACGTGGTGATGCCTGAGAGCTGCCAGCCGCCAAGCACGCGCCCAGCCACGCTCGATAGGATCGGGTTCCAGCTCGCCGGCCCTTTCTGGTCGCGCCACAAGGGCAATTGATATAGATAGGAAACCGTAAACCGCTGGGGCTGGGCGATGCGGCTGTTTCCGCGAAGACTCCGCTGGCCCTGCGTCTGGCTGATGGCGGCGTTAATGTCGCCCGCGCCCACGAACGTTCCCTCCGTGCCGGTGTCGATATTCTTCGACCACGTGTAGCCGGCCTGCAGCGTCAGCCCCGCTTTCATGCGCTGCGTGTACTGAAGTTGCATCGCGTTGTAATAAGACCACGAGGCGTTCGATACCTGCAGGATGCTCGAATAGCGTCCGTCCGTTCGCCGCGCATCAGTCCGAGCCTGCTGTAGTGAGATAAATCCGGGCGCGGGCGTCGCGTTAAACAGGTTGGGATCGATCTTGTCGAACGTCACACCGGGAAAGATCGATGCGCCTTTATAAATGGAAGGCTGCGTGGACGTAATGGGGAACTGCGCGCGGTTGTTCCAGTCATAGAAGATCAGTCCGATGCCGCGGTTGCCGATGTAGGATGCCTGGAACGCCGCGTTCCACTTGAGCTGTCGCTCGAAGGTGAAGTTCCACTGTTCGGTATAAGGCATGTGCAGCGCCGGATCGACTACGGCGAGGCTCACCTGCGCGGTCGGCGGACCCGGCTTGAATACGAAACCTTGGGTGGGATCTTCAGCCGGCTGGTCCGGATTCCCGAATGAGAGCAAGGCTGCGTTGGGCGGGTTGAAGCGAATGCTGGCGCCGCCCTGGTTGAAGATCGACTGGAAAACGCGTCCGTGGAACAAGCCAAAGCCGCCTCGAATGGATGTCACGCCCGGGCCGCCGGTCAGCTTGCTGAGGATTCCATCTTTCCAGGAAGGCGAGTAAGCGAAACCGAAGCGCGGCTCGATGTACTTGTCTCCGCTGTATCCGGCATCCACCAGATTGTTCACTTCCGTGGGCGATCCCACGTATTCGACACGCGCGCCTAGCGTCAAGGTAAAGGCGCGCGCCACGCGCCATTCATCCTGTGCGTAGAAATTCAGCTCGGTCATGCGTTGGCCCACGTAGGCCGGGCCATAGCCCTTTTGGAAACTCGTAACCACTCCGCGCGCGAAGTTCTGGATCGCGTCGAACCCCGGCTGCGAGCCGAAGGTCCAGAAACCGCGATTGAAATTCTCCGTATGATCGTTGATCTGGATGCGGCGGATGTCGGTCCCGAACTTCAGCGTGTGCGCGGAGCCAAGCTGTGTGGTGAGATTGTAGACTTCCTGAAAATCGTTCTGGTAGCGCAGGTTCGGAAACGCGCCGGCGTTGCCCAAAATGGGAGAGAAGCCGGTGAAGCTAAATCGGACGACGTACGGCAGGGAGCCGTCGAAAAAATTCACTGTGATGCGGCGGCGGCCGTAGCCCGCGCGAAACTCGCCCGTGGTGGTCGGCGAGAATACATGCGTGTACGTGACTCCGACGTTCTGGAAGTTGTGATCGGAGCGGACATTTTCGCTCTTTACCGGCTCGCTGATCAAGCCCGAGAAGAAGTTGCTGTACTGATAGCGGCCGTAGATGAAATCGCGGTCGGACTTACGCCAGTCCATGCGTCCGCTGTAGTCGTGCTGGTGCGACGAGCGCGGCACTGGCACCGTGTAAGCGTACGGGCTCACCGGCGCGTTGTTCGGCTGCACATTAGACGGGAAGAGATCGATGACGCTCTGCACCCACGCACGGCGCGCGGTTGCGTCCGGCAGTGACGGGTCCACGTGCGGCGCTCGCCCGTCGGGCGGGAGCAGATAGGTTGTATACGAGGTCGAGCCCGGCTGCCAAAAGCGATCGATCGATCCAAAATAGAATAGCCGGTCCTTCAGGATTGCGCCGCCCGCGGTGCCGCCCAGCCGGTGCGTCTGGCTGACCGCTTTGGCGACGTTCGGAACCGTCTTACCGGTGAATTGATCTATGTGACTCCCAGCCGCATTGGAGAAAAAGCTCCGCGCGTTCAAATCCGAGTTCTGCGTGTAGTAGTAAGCCTCGCCGTGCATCTGGTTGTTGCCCGACTTGGTCTCCACCAAAACCACCGCACCGAATCCGCGCCCGAACTCCGGCGAGAAGTTATCCGTCAGGATCTGCATTTCCTTGATGGTGCTGATGTTCACGCCTTGCCGGTTCTGGTTTTCCGAGCCGTCGTCGTTCGAAACGCCGTCGGTCATGAACGTTGTGCCACGCGTCCCGGTGCCATTGAAAGAAACCGAGCTGCCGCTGGACAGCGTAAAGTTGTTTTGCCCCGAGATCGGATTCGTCTGGAAGCCGGGAAACAGTGCCGCGAACCCCAGGAAGTTGCGCCCGGAGCTGGGCAGCGTCTCCACCAGCGTGTTGTCGATGGACCGGCGGATCTCGCCGCTGCGCACGTCGATGATCGGCGCCACATCGTTCACATTCACCGATTCCTGAATGCTCGAAACCTTCAGGGTGAGGTTGAGCGTCGTGGTCTTGTTCAACGTGACGTCAACGTTCTTGGCCACCATGGTGGCGAATCCGGTCAACTGCGCCGTGACGTCGTATGAGCCGAGCGGAAGGAAGGATATCTGAAAATAACCCGCGTCGTTGGTGACGGTGTTGCGCTCCACGCCGTTCTCGACGTTTTTGGCCGTGATCTTCACTTGGGGAACAACGGCTCCGGCTGGATCGGTAACGTGTCCGTCCAGAGTTCCCGTTACGGTTTGCGCGGTCGCGATGGAGCAGGCCAGAACACATGCCGCCATCGGCAGAATTAGTCTTGCGAGCAATCGCTTCATAAGAAGCCCCCTGGTTGCTGGAATGTTTGAATTATACAGCGCCGCGGACCCCGGTGAGTAAACCACCCCTGTGCCGCCAAATGGTATTTTACGCCCAAGGAGAGTACAACATGGACCGACGAGATTTCCTTGGCACAACATTGGCTACGAACGCGCTCGCGGCGGCGCGCGGGCCGCAGACTCCCACCGGGGCTGGCGCGGCGCCGTCCGATGTAGTAATCGAGAAAGCAGTTTCGGGCAAGCCTCATTCGGGCAAAGTGCTCGCCGCGATCCAACCCCATTCGGATGACATTCCGATCTTCGCCGCCGGCACGGCCTTGAAGCTGATCGAAGAAGGCTACACCGGCTATCTGATCCGCGTGACCAACGACGACATGGCGGGTCCCGGCAGCATCGGCGAAACCGTGCGGGCGAATGAGCTGGACACGCAAGAGGTCGCCAAGGTTCTCGGATGCCGGCAGGTCTTCGACCTCAACTACAACAACCATCGCATGGACGAAGTGTCGCCGAGCGAATTGCGTGCGCGCTTCATCTTTCTCTTCCGGCTGCTCAAGGTCGACACTATCATCTGTTACGATCCCTGGGGCCACTATGAAGAGAACCCCGACCATTATGTGACCGCGCGCGCCGTTGAGTCGGCCTGCTGGATGGCCGGGATGAACAAGGACTATCCGGAACATTTCGCCGCCGGGCTCCAGCCGCACGCCGTCACTGAAAAGTACTATTTCGCTCGCGGCCCGCAATTGGTGAACCGCGTGGTGGACATTTCCTCCACGGTAGAGAAAAAGATCGACTGCATGTGCGCGAACAAGGCGCAGGGGCCGGCGGGCGACACCGGTGCGCAACTGCGCGCGCGGCTTGCGTCTCAAAAGCTCCGCCTGCCTGTGTTAGGCAACGACGATCGAACGGCCAATCGCGAGTATGTCCGGCAGTTCCTTTTACGAGCCGACCAGAATACGGGGCGTCAATATGGGCTCTCGTATGCGGAGAAGTTTCACTACATCGGGCCGGTGGAGTCCGCCACCGAAGACTACATCAATCGCAACGCTGTGCCGCTCTGACTTGAGCGGCCCTGTTCCTCTTGGCCCTCTCCTGTGGGCCCGCTTGACTCGGTGCTCTGCGCTCGATACCCTAATCCCAATTGGGGTGAATCCATGACCGATATCAGCAGAACGATCGCGATCCTGTTGGCCATGCCGCTCTTGGCACTGGCTCAATCCTTCACAGCCTCAGTCCGTGGGGTGATTACGGACTCCAGCCATTCGGCCGTCGTGGGCGCGAAAGTGATTATCACCGACGTGGACCGCAACGTTCCTTCAGAAGCCACGACCGACAGCGCAGGACGCTATGTCTTCACGGCCCTGCCGCCGGGCCGTTACGCCCTGTCCGTCGAAGCCGTAGGTTTCAACAGATACACGCGTGGCGCGTTCTCCTTACAGGTGCAGCAGCAGGCCACGATTGACGTCGAGCTTACCGTTGGATCCGTCTCCACCGCCATCAGCGTCGAAGCCAGCGCGCCCCTGCTGAACACCACCAGCGCCACGCTCGGTCAGGTCGTGGAAAACAAGTACATCCTGTCTCTGCCCCTCGCCGGACGCGCGCCTCTGGCGCTGGTGGCGCTCACGCCGGGCCTAACGCCCTCCAACCTCAACCCCGGCGGCCAGTCCAACACCAATTTCGTCGCCAATGGCACTCGGAACTCTACCGCCGATGTCTTGCTCGACGGCATGAGCGTCGCCAACGTCGAACAGAACAGCGGCATCACTAACCTGGAATACCAGCCCTCGGTGGATGTCGTGCAGGAATTCAAGGTCCAGACCAACTTCTTTTCCTCCGAGTTCGGCAACACCGGCGGGGCGATCGTCAATGTTGTCACCAAATCCGGCACAAACCAACTGCACGGCAACGCCTACGAGTTCCACCGCAATTCCGCGCTGAACGCCAACAACTGGTTTTCCAACCGCGCCGGGCGTGGCATCCCGGACTTCCACCGCAACGTCTTCGGCGGCACGCTGGGCGGACCCGTGGTCCTCCCCAAGCTCTACAACGGGCGCAACAAGACTTTCTTCTTTTACGACTTCGACGGCAGCCGCACCTCCAGCGCCACCACGCGCAACGTGAGTGTCCCCACGCTCAAAGAGCGCGACGGCGATTTCACCGATACCCGCGCCTCCAATGGCCGCCTCATCACGATCTACAATCCGTTCGACACCTACAAAGCTGCGGACGGCCGGACGCTTCGCAAACCCTTCGACAACAACACCGTCCCCAGGTCGATGTTCAGCCAGATCGCGCTGAAGGCGCTGGCAACTTATCCGAACCCGACGTCGGAAGGCAACCCGTTCACCCACACCAACAACTTCTTTGGCCAGGGTGTCAACGTGAGCGAAGGCAACCAGATGGACGTCAAGATCGACCACAACATAAACGAGAGGCAGCGCATCATGTCGCGTTACAGCGTTAACTGGGGCGCCAGTGTTCCGGCGGTGCTCTGGGGCAATCTCGCGGATCCATTCTCCAATGGCGACTCTCGCAGCCGCACGCAGAACTTCGTGTTCGACTACACGCGCACACAAAGCCCCACGACACTCATTACGGTGCGTTACGGCATTCTCCGCCAGGCCGCCTACACTGACCCGAAATCGCTCGGCTTCGATCAGACCTCGCTTGGTCTGCCCAAGTTGTATCTCACCTCAGGCATCAAGATGTTCCCCAACTTCAATCCGGAAGGCTACCAATTCACTGGACAGGTGGGATATGGTCTCATCGGGCGCGGCGACGACGTCAACAGCGTCACGGGAAGCGTAACGAAGATACTCGGAGGACATAGCGTCAAAATGGGCGCTGAAGCCCGCCTGATGCGGCTCAATTACCTCCAACCCGGCTATCCGCAGGGCGGATTCGATTTCAACCGCGGTGTGACGAGCGAGGACCCCAATCGCGGCGACTCCTTCCAAGGGAATGCCATTGCGTCGATGCTGATTGGCTGGGGGAGCGGGGGCCAATATCACCTCGACCCGTGGTCCGCGTCGGCGTCCCAATACTACGGCTTCTACGTTCAGGACGACTGGAAGATTGCTCGCAAGCTCACGCTCAACCTCGGCTTCCGTTACGACTTCGACCTGCCGCGCACAGAGCGCTACAACCGCTATAGCTGGTTCGACTTCGACGCGCCTTCGCCGCTGGCAGGCAAGGTGCCGGAGTTCCCCAACCTAAAGGGCCAGTTCAAATTCGCAGACGAGAACAACCGCCGCCCCATCGACACCTACTGGAAGAACTTCCAGCCACGCTTCGGCTTCGCTTATGCCCTGAATGAAAAGACGGCCGTTCGCGGCGGTTACGGCATCTTCTATACGCTTTCGCGCGCCACGGTGAAAGGCCACACCGGTTCCGGCTTCTCCACCACTTCCAGCATTCAATACAGCCGCGACGGCGGACTCACCCGCTATGCCAGTCTCGACAACCCGTATCCGGACGGACTGACGATCCCTCCCGGGAATTCGCAAGGCGCCTCCACATTCCTCGGTATGGGCATCGGCACGGAGTCCCGCGCGAATCGGAATCCCCAGTATCAGCAGTGGAATTTTTCTATCCAGCGCGCGCTCCCCGGCGATTCGGTGATGCAGATCAACTACACGGGCGGCAAGGGCACGCACCTCTATTTTGGCGGCGGCGGTGTGCAAAACCAGAACCTGCTCGACCCGCAGTATTGGAGCTTGGGACGCACGGCGCTGAACTCGAAGGTGAGTAATCCATTTTACGGGATCATCACCAATCCGCAGTCGCCCCTGAGCGAGCCCACGGTCACATATAACACGCTGCTGCGGCCCTATCCGCAGTATTCGGGAGGCGTGAGCGGGTCGGCAAAGCCCATCGCGAACTCGATCTACCACGGCGTGCAATTCCAGTATGAGAAGCGCTTCTCCCACGGCATGGCGATCCTGGCCCACTACACGATCTCAAAGCTTATTGACGATTCGTCGTTCTCCGACGGCAACGTCGGTTGGCTCGGCGGAGTCACTGACGTTCAAAATCCATTGAACCTGCGGCTGGAGCGGGCTGTTTCAGCGATGGACATTCCGCAACGGATGGTGTTGACCTTCTCCTACCAATTGCCGTTTGGCAAGGGCAAATGGCTCGGCTCGGGCTGGAGCCATCCTCTCAATATGGCGCTCGGCGGCTGGGAGGTGAACGGGTTGATGACCTTCAGCAAGGGCTTCCCGCTGAACAGTGGCTCGCAGTTCCGCGAGTCGCCGCTGCAGGGAGGGACATTATGGAACGGAGTGCAGCGCCCGAACCTGATTGGCGACCCGCGCATGCCGGGCTCGGTGGAAGACCGCCTGAATAATTACCTCAATGTAAACGCGTTCTCGCGCCCTGCGCCCGACACGTTCGGGACCATGCCTCGCACGCTGCCTAATTACCGCAGCCCTGGCATACGCAACGCAGACATGGCCGTATTCAAGAACGTCCAGCTCAATGAGACGCGCTACTTCCAGCTCCGTTTGGAGGCGTTCAACGTCACCAACACTCCCACCTTTGCGACGCCTCACATGACCTACGGCGCCTCGAATTTCGGCGTCATCGACACCTACGCCAACGGCCGCGGTCCAAGAGAATTGCAAGTGGCGATGAAGTTCTACTTCTGAAGACTTTCCAGTCGCCTGATCCCGGCTGGTTCGCTAAAACTCCACGCGCAAGCCCATGCGCAGCGAGCGCTGGCCCGAAGAATCCAATCCGCCCGCGCCGCCCGTTCCACCGACGCCGGTGATGACACCCGCGCTGGCCAGGCTGGTGATGGTCAAACCGGGGTTGGCGTAGTTCGGATGGTTCAGCGCGTTGGTCGCGGTCAGTTCCCAGCGAATCCGGAAGCGCTCCGCGATCGAGATGTTTTTGGCAACCCCGGTGTCGATGATCCAGGAACCCGGGCCGAAGATGACGCCCTTGGCGGAAGTGCCAAACGCGCCGGGCGATGGCGGGCCGAACGCGCCCACGTTATACCAGCTGTAAATGGATTGCTGGCTGACGACGTTCGGGTTGGTGAGGATGTTCGGCCGGATGGTGACTTGAGCCGGAGTCTTGCTGCTGGTGAACGCGGTACCGGTGGGATCGGGCCCGGTCCACATGGGCGTCAGGAACTGGCCGGTATTGAATGCGTAGACTGCGCTGACCTCCCATCCGCCGAAGACAGGATTCTTCCATCTTCCGGAAAGCCACTGTTTGCCTTTTCCGAATGGCAGTTCGTAGATGAAGTCGCCGGTCACTCGATGTGTCGGAATATCTTCCCACACGGCACGTTCGCGGTGGTTGTTGTAGGCGTCCTCGGGATGCTGGTTGAAGGTGCTGCCGGACGGGTTGTTGCCGCCCTCCAGGTCGCCGATGTCGCGAGCCCACACCCAGGAAAAGTCGTAGAGCAGGCCGGACGCGAAGCGCCGCTTTACTTCCAGGTTGAGCGAGTTGTATTGGTGCCCGCCGCCGTTGGTGGTGTAGTTGATGCCGGGATATTGCGGGAATGCGCGCGGCTTGTTGACGTAGAGATTCGCGTCGGCGAGCGGCTGGTTGTAATTGTACAGGTACTCGCCCTGGCGCGTGCCGGTGGCGATATAAGAGAGCCGCACGCCCATCTTCGCGATCTGCCGTTCGATGGTCACGTTGTACTGGATGCTGTAAGGAATTCGGAGATCTCGTTTGAACGCGCCCGGCAAGGAAACCGTGGTGGGGCCTGCAACAGCATTGGGAAATACGATCGGCAGAATTACGTCGGGATTACTCGCAGGATTTGTGTAAGCAGGTTCGCTGATGGAGTACGGCACACCAGCCATGTTGACCGACGCTGGAACGACATCGTAGAAGATCCCGAAGCCCGCCCGAATGACGGTGTTCTGGCCGAAGGGCCGCCACGCGATCCCGATACGCGGGGCGAAGTTGTTCTTGTCGGTAGTCAACAGACCGCCGCTCGAATAGCCGGCCTTGGAAGCTTCGACCACGTTCACATAATTCTTCGGGATCAACGGGCTGACCTGGCTGAGAGCGCCGTCCTCGATAACGATCGATCCGGTCTTGATATCGAATATGGATGCCAATCCGTTGCCGGACGACCAGAAGGGATGCAGTTCGTAACGCATTCCGATACTCACGGTGAGCTTGGGGGCGATCTTGTACTCATCGGTCACAAAGAAATCGTAGGCCGGGCGATTGAAGGGCGAGTCGATCGCGGGCCCGGCGCGGCGCGCGGTGGTTGGAATCCCAAGCAGAAAATCGGCGTACGAGAAGCCCGTAAAGGTTTTCGCAAACGTGACACTTCCAAACAGGTTGTTGGATTCGGATACATCGTTGGCGTCGTAGCGCGTGAACTGGAAGCCGGCCTTGATGCTGTGCTTGCCGTGGAACCAGCTCAAGTGGTCCTGAATCGCGTGCGCGCGATTGTAGAACCCGGGATTGCGGTAGACCTGCTCGGTGATCGTCGTCAAGCCGAGACCCGAAAAGTCGACGTTCAGGATGCCGGGCAGGTTGGGCAAGTTGGGCAGCAGCCCTTTCAATCCGAGCTTGTTGACGATGTCCAGGCCGTTCTGATGCCCAAAGCGCGGCTCGTTGGTGAAGGCGTAACCATAGCGCAGCTCGTTGGCCAGAACGGGCGTCAGCATTTGCGTCCAGGAGGCGAGGATGGATCGGGTGTCGCGCTGATCCTGGATGCGGCCGATGGCGGGGAGGTTGGCATCGTAGTCGGTGGTATTGGCGCGATTCCAGGTGTAGCGTCCGTAGACGAACGACTTCTCGCTGAAGCGATGGTCGATGCGCGTGGTCCAGTAGTTGTTCGGATCGAACGGGTGGGTGACGACCTCGCGATAGTTCGCGGCCTGCAAGACGCTGGTGTTTCCAAAGTTCGGCGTTGGATAGAAGAGATCCTGGATCTTGAGAGCCACCTGATTGCGCTGGGTATCGGGAATCATGTTCTTGTTAAAAGGCGTACCGTTGGCAGGATCCTTGATGATGGTACCCGGCATCAGAGCCGAGAAATCGCCAGTGCGCCACGCCGACAGCGGCACGGTAGGATTCAGCAGTTGCTGGGTGATGCTGCCTTGCTGGCCCTCATAGGAGAAAAAGAAGAAGGTCTTGTTGCGCCCGTTGTAAAAATGCGGGATCACCACCGGGCCCCCGATAGCGCCGCCGGGCCGGTGTGAGATTCCGGAAGCGCGCTCCGGCGCAAACGGATTCCGCGCACGGAATTCCGGCGTCACGTAGTAGTCGAAAGCCACGCCGTGCAGTCGATTGGTTCCGGATTTCGAGATCACGGTGACCTGGCCAATTGGTCCATTCTCCGCGGTGTTGTTGGCCATGTCGACGCGAGCCTCCTGGAAGCTCTCGATGTAGTTGACCAACGGCGAAATCTGGGTGCCATTGCTGGCCGTGGTGCTAACGCCGTCCAGCGCGGTATCGGACTGGTTGCGGCGGCTGCCGGCAAAGCGCCGCGTGGCGGTGAGTGTGGTGGCCTGCACCAGTCCGGGGGTCAGAGAGAGAAACGCGTTCAGGCTGCGAGTATTTAGCGGCAGCCTTTCCAACTCATTCGCGTCGCGGGTTTGGCTGATGCGCGCGGTCTCCGTCTCGATGAGCGTGGCGCCGCCGCTGGTCACATCGACGCTGGTGGTCACGGTGCCAAGCGCGAGCTTGACGTCCAAACGGCGCACGTCGCGCGCGACCAATTGCACGTCTCTGATCTCGGAATTGTGAAACCCGTCGGCTGCGATGGTCAGGTTGTAACTGCCCTCGCGCAAGTTCGCGAGAGTGTAAACGCCGGTCTCGTTGGTTTGAGCGCTGTATTTGTAGCCGCTCTCCATCTGGACTGCGTCAACACGTGCGTTGGCGATCGCGAGACCGGAAGGATCGCTGACGGTTCCGGTGATGGTGGCGAATGTGGTTTGCGCGGATGTAAGCGCGGTCAAAAACAATCCGAGTATGATGACTCGATGCATATATGGCATGCAGGGCCCCTCTCTCCTAGATGAAGCTTGGTTTTGGTGAAGCTTGATTGAACTATAGCCCCGCGCAACTCCGGGCGTCAAATTCGAATCACTTGCCGGGGACTTTACCTTCCGCGTCGACGATCACCACTTCGCCTATCTTCAGCTCGCGAATGCCGGTCTCGATTTTGGAAAGATCTCCAACCAACAGCAGAGTAGCCCGGCTCGGCGTGGCGTACTTTTCGGCGGCTGCATTCACAGCTTCGCGCGTGACCTTTTTCAATTCGTCAGGTTCGCGTTGCAGTTCCGTCATCGGCAAGCCAATCGCCCAAAGCTGTTCCACCTGTCCGGCAACTCTGTCCAAAGACTCGAATTGCTGGGCATATCCGCGGACGCGAGTGTTGCGGCCATCGGTGAGCTCCTTTTCTGAAACAGGTTTCTCACCGGCGATGAATTTCAGCTCCTTCTGGAATTCCACCACCGACTCCTTGGTCTTGTTGGTCTGAACACCGCCGCCAGCCATCCAGGTTCCATATTTGGAGTGGGCGTTGGTAGACGAAAAGACTCCGTAGGAATACCCTTTTTCCTCTCGGAGATTCGTGCCCAGCCGCGCCGCGGCAGTTCCTCCCCACGCGGCATCGGCCAGAGTCAGCGCGTAGTAGTCGGATGTGGTGCGCGTTGGCCCGGGCAGGATCTCAAACACCACGGTTTGCGCGGCGTCCGGGCGGTTCACCAGATACACTTTACCCGGACCAACCGGCTGCGGAGGGGGTACCGCCAGCGCCGGAGCTGCCCCACCGGACCAGGAGCCGAAGCTCTGCCGCGTCAGCTCGGTCGCCTCCGCAAGTGCGATATCCCCGGCGAAAATTAGCGCCGAGCTGCCGGGCTTCCAACAAGTGGAATGAAAACGCGCCAGGTCCTCCGGCTCGATCTTCGCCACGGTTGAAGGGAAGCCTTGCCCCGGACGGCCATACGGGTGGTTCAATCCGTAGGCAAGCCCCGGCGCCAGGCGCTGCGCAATGGCATTGGGATTGTTGTAAGCCTGGGCCAGCGCGTCGAGCCGCCTCTTCTTCTCGCGGTCCACCTCGTCGGTTGGAAAACTCGGGTTGCGCACAATGTCGGCCAGGATTCCGAGTGCGGCGGGAAGGTTCCTGTGCAACACTTCGATCCGCTGACTTGCGATTTCCGGCGTCGCGCCGCCGGTTAATTCCGTACCAAGATTGCCGAGTGCCGCATCGATATCGATTGCCTTCCTGGTCCTGGTCCCTCGCCGCATCACTTGCGCGGCCAGGCCCGCCAGCCCGTCTTTGCCCAGGGGATCATTGCCGCTTCCCGCGCGTGTTGCCAAGGTCACGCTGACTTTCGGAAGGTCCCTGCGCTCGACGACGTATATAAGCACGCCATTGTCCAGGCGCGCGCTCTTCACCTCCGGCGCCTGAAAGGGACGATCCGCGCCGAGCGCCGGCGGCTTGGAGCGATCCAGTGCGCTCGCTGCGGGACGGCGCGAGGCCTCCGGATGAAAACGCACCGCCACCCGGTTGGGCGTATCGAGCCAGCGTGAAACCGCCTGCCGGATACCGTTGGCGCTTACCTTCTGATGGCGCTCGATATCGGCGGCAAACTTGTTGGGATCGCCGAGAAAAGTGTTGTACTGATTGAGCAGATCGGCTTGTCCACCGAACCCGCCAATGCGCTCCAAGCCGGAGACGAATCCGAACTCCCACTTCGTCTTGGCGCGGTTCAACTCCTCAGGCGACGGCCCATCCTTGGCCAGACGCGCGATTTCCTCTCCGATGATCTGCTCGATCTGCGCGAGCGAAGCGCCCGGCCGGGCCGTGGCAACGATCGCGAAGAAGCCTGCGATCTCCTCGGAAGCCTGGAAGCTGTTGACGTTCGAACAGAGCTGGCGGTCGTATACCAACGCTTGATTGAGACGGGATGACAGCCCGCTTGTGAGTATCAACTGCACCAAGTCCAGCGTGCCATCGTCGGGATCGAACAGCGCCGGACTGGGCCATACAAAATAGGTGCGCTCCTGTGGCACCCGGTCATTAACTTCCACCACCTTCGCGTTTTCCAGCCTTGGAATCCAGTGTTTGGGGCGGTCTAAAGCTGGGCCGGGCGGAATTGGGCCGTAGTATTTCTCAATCAGGCGCTTCGCCTCGGCAACCTCGAAATCGCCGGTGATGACCAGCGACAGGTTATTCGGCGTGTAGTAGGTCTTGAAGAATTCGGTTACGTCGTCGACACTGGCGGCGGTGAGGTCTTCGTGGCTGCCAATGACATCGTGGTTATAGGGGTGTCCCGCGGGAAACACATTCTGCTGGATCAGCATGAAGGCGCGGCCGTAGGGTTGGTTCTCCAAGCCCTGGCGGCGTTCGTTTTTCACGATATCGCGCTCGTTATCGAGTTTCGCCTTGGTGAGGACGTCGGTGAGGGTTGCCAAGCGATCGGATTCAATCCATAGGATATATTCGAGATTCGCCGAGGGCACGGTGGCGAAATAGTTGGTCCGGTCCGTGCTGGTGGTTCCGTTTACGCCTCCTTCGAAGAGATTGGCGCCCGCTTGTCCAACAAACGTGAAGTACTTGCCGTTGGCGTTCTTGGATCCTTCGAACATCATGTGCTCGAACAGGTGTGCGAATCCGGTGCGTCCTTCGCGTTCGTTCTTAGAACCCACGTGGAACCAGCTATTCACGTGGACCATCGGCAACTTCCGGTCGACGTGCAGAATGACTTGCAGGCCGTTGGGCAGTGTGTATTTTTCAAAGTCGATCTTGGGCACATCCTGCGGCGCGGCGAGTGGCGCGGTTGCAATCAGCGCCATTGCCAGGAAGAGAACTCGAAGTCGCATGGCCGTCTCCTTCAACGGGAACGTTCTAAAGCTGTATTTCGGATGTGAGAACAAACCTAAGATATACTATCCCACTCTCGAAAACTTGGAGGGGTGCGAGTGCCGGAGTCACCCGGAAATATCAAAAGTGGAAGCGATAACGCACTTGAACGTAGATCTGCCGCGGATCGGCGTAGTGGGTCCCGCCGAAGGTCGGGCTGTTATCCAGTAGGAAGCGGCGGTTCGCGAGGTTCAAGCCGGTTACCGCGATGGTCCATTTTTTCTTCACGCTCTTTCCGATGGAGAAGTCGAACGTGGTGTGCGGCTCCAGGTGCTTGGGAGTCTCGCTGCCGCCGTCTACGAATCCCGATCCGTAATACAAGCTGCCCGCGGCCCATACGTGGAACGGCAGATCCACGTTGAAATTTGTGTGCAGGGTGTGCCGTTGATCGTGATCCAGGAAGAAGTAGCCGCTCGCCGGCGGAGAGAAATCCGTGAGACCTCCGGTAACGGCGCCTTGGCCTTCGGCGTGCTGGCAGGAATAAGCAATAGCGAGTTCGCCGCGCCGCAGGATCCTGGGCGACCGCATAGTGAACTCCCATCCAGAAATGCGCGCGCCGGCGATCGACAGCGGAAAGAACACGGTCGAATTGCCGATGGCGTTGTGATCGAAATAATTCTTCGCTCGTTGGCGGAAACTGTTCACATCGAAACTCCAACCGCGTAACGGAATCGCCAGGCCAACCTGATTCTCTTCGTCGCGCTCTCCCTTGAGAGCAATGAATCCGAGGCCTTGCGTGACAGCGAAATCGGCGAGTGGTCCCGAGACGGTAGAAAGCGGCGGCGCCTGATAGTAGCGGCCGTAGAAGCCGCGCACCACCCAATTCAGGTGTGGGATGCGGAGTGCCGCGCCCACGCGCGGACTCGCGGCATTTTCCGAGACTGCGCCGGTGAAGTGGGTGAGCCGCAGACCGGCGGTGAGAGTCAGCCACCCGGTGGCTTTGAACTGATCTTCCAGGAATCCGGCCTCCAGGTGCCCTGTGGAGATTTGTTCCTGCTTTACGTCCCCGCGTTCACGCTTGGGGTTGCCGGAGCTTGTGCTCAGGTGGATGAGTTCGTCGTCACGCTGGCCAAATCCATAGAGTCCGATTCGCGCATTGTGTTGACGGCTGACGGCATTCAGCGCCAACTGTGCACCCGCGTATGTGGAATCGCGATGTTGCACGGTGCTGACCGGTGCATCGTTCGGGTCGCCGTCGAACTCGGCTCGATTGAAGTGCACGAACGGCGACGCCGTGAACAGCAGGATCGGCGACAGAGTGTGGATCCAAGTGAAATCGGTCAGGGCATCGCGTTCGCGCTCTACGTCGCGGACGCCCGCGTCCAAGGCTTCGCGGCCGTTAGGGATCTGATAGTCGTCGCGGCGGAGCGAGGTGACGAAGCGGAATTGGTTGGCCGCATCCTTATTGAAGATCAACGATCCGAATCCGCCTAAGCCCCAAACGCGGTCGTGTAAAACTTCGGGGCCGGGCGTCCCCAGGCCATAGTCGCTACGATTTCCGTTGACGCTCGCGAAATACGCCGCGCGCTGCGTGTGATCGCCGATGTTCATCTGATCGTTGGTTTGATAGAAGCTGCCGAAGGTCGAGTTCACCTCCATCTCCCGATCGCGCTCGAAGCCGTTGCGCGGGACGACATTGAAGACACCGTAGGTTCTGTCTCCGTACTCGGACGAATATCCGCCGCGCTGCACTTCCAGATAATCGATGTCCTTGGGATCGATCTGCGGTCCGACGTTGCTGGCGATGTTGGTGTTCGGAATGGGAATGCCGTCGATCGCCCAGGTCACCTGATGCCCGCCGCGCACATGAAGCTGATCGTGCGTCACATATGCGCCCGGCACGAAGTTGGTTATCATCGCCATGCTGTTGCTAAGCTCCGCGCCCGGCGTTCGCTGGATATCCTGGCGCGCGACCAGCGTCGCCGGCGTAGAGGACTGCGAATTGACAGCTTCCGCGGAAGCCGTAACGTTCACCGATTCCCGCTGCTCGGCGAGGCGAAGCTGAAAATGCATCACTGGCGCGCTGCCGGAGGTAACGGTCAACTTCTGTTCGGCTTCGGCAAAGCCGGAATGCGAAACATGAACTTTGTACTCACCGGCAGGGACGGCGCGGAATTCAAACTCGCCTTGGTCGCCGGTCGGCACTTCCTGGGCGTATTTGGAATTCGCGGCGCGGAGCGTCACGGCAACGCCGGACACGGGCCGATGTGTGGGATCGTGCACGACTCCCTGGACCGTTCCGAAGATCGTCGCGAAAGCCGGGACAACAGTAAATAACAAGATATATCTGCTCATAATTCCTCCCTGCTGATCCGAACGGGTCCCCTCGCTTACGCTCAGGGTTACCGGTACTTGGAAGTCAGATGAGAGAGGGTGGGCCGCGCTTCTGGCGCATCCTGCTATGCGAAACGCGATACAGAGCTTCGGTCTGAGCTTTGACGGTGGGCTGGCTGAACACCAGGCCCGTAACCATCGCGGATGGCGGCGGCGCGGGCTTCACGGTGTGAAACGCGGTCGAATTCTTAGGGAACTGCGCGCATTTCGCGGATTTCCAGGAAGGCGCGGAGTTGTCCTGCTGCGCCATGTCCATCATCGCGCAGTGATGCTTGCCGTCGCGCCGGCAGCAGGCGGGCAGAGTCGATTCGGAATCGGCAAAGAATGCGGGCAAGGCTGTATTGCCAGCCAATACCAAAAGCAACGCGATGGCGATGACTCGCGACACGGCTGTTATTCAGTATAGTCTTATGGGTGAGGCGGCAGTGTGATCGTGCCCAGCGTGAAGAGCTTCCCGTTTACGGCCAGTGCCGCGACGCCCCCGATTAATGGATCGCCGATCAATGGGCCATCGCAAAATCCCATGTTGGTTATGGGATCGATGCCACAACCCACTACTTCGTATCCCGCCGTGGTCGTTACAGTCACATTTGCACTCGTCCCGGGCACTGTCGGAACGATCACCGTGCCACGCAACCCGCGCCGTCCCAACGGATACATTTGGAAGGTTACGGGAGGGAATAAAGGATCCACTCCCGGTGGCGGGTTGAGTACCGCCTGCGTGAAGGTTGTAAGCGGCTGCGATGGCGCCGGGTCGTAAAAAACAAGAACCCCCGCCTGGCCTGTGTTGGCATCGGCGGCATTGACAGGGTACTGGCGGGTTCCGACGTAGATGAAGTTGTCGATCGAATCGACGCCCAGCTTCGCGTTGCGGCCAGTGCATGTGACGCCGGCCAGGCGGCCCTTGCCGTCCGCTCCCGCATCAAACACGCCGATGACTGGCATTGCCTTGGTTGAATCGGCCGGGCAGCCGGTGGTGGTGCTCACGTTGCTGCTGGCACCCACGTAGAACCGCCGGTTATTGGGATTGAACTGCAGCAGGTCGGTTCCGGTCACGTCGGGAAACATCTTCATGCTGCCATCCTTCAGACTCAGCATGATCTGCGGCTGGTTCGTGCCACATCCCAGAACGGCGACGTTGGCCACAGGATCGATATCGATTCCGTGTGGCGCGCAAGGGACGTTGTACGTGGTCCGTATGGAATTTCCCACCGGGTCGTAGGCCACCACTCCGGATTGCGACTTGTTGTCAATGAACGCGGTGATGACCTGGTAGATGAGCCCGTCGTTGGGATTGAAGCGCATCAGTTCGGGGCTGCCCGGCAGCAAGAACTGAGTCGACACCGTCTTGTTGATCAGATCGATCCCGGACATGTAGTACGGGGAGTTGCTGTTGATCACGTACACGTTGTGATTGAACGGGTCGTAATCGAGTGCATCCGTGCCGGAGACATTCGGCAGTGCATACTGATCGGGGGCCGAACCCGGAACGCGTAGGTCGTACACGAACGCATTAGCGCGTCCATCCGTGACAACCAACTGCTGCAGGTCGGGCGCGACGACAACGCCATTGAGGCGGGGAGCGCCGGGAACTGCAATCATGCCGATCACTCCATTGGTGATGGTATCGATAGCCGTCACGACATGGTTTACGCGATCCGCGACATACATGACTCGATTGACTGGATTGAACGCAAACAGGTCGTAGTCCGCTTGACTCGAGCCTGATGTGGCCCACTTGGGTATGGGGATAGTCTGCAAATAGATCAATCCGGCACTGGGCGCGGTGGTTTGGGCCTGGGTGGGGATCGCAATCATGGCTGCCGCGCAAGCAAGCAGCAATGCACTGCGAAGGGATTTCATCCGCTGTTGCATCTTTCCTCCTTGTGTGTTCTTAATTTCAACTTCACCGTTACGACTGCCGCCCAGTATACATCCGGTGGGCTTCTTCCTGCTCTACTTGCCCGCAAGCAGGTAAACTAGGCAGCAATGAAGCGCTTGCCGTATCTCGTACTCATCGGTATCTCGGCTGTCGCGCAACCTCAATATGACCTGCTGATCAAGGGCGGCCACGTCATCGACGCCAAGAACAATCTCAGTGCGGTGCGCGACGTCGCCATCAGCAACCGCAAGGTCGCCGAGGTCGCGCCCAACATCGCCGCCTCCAAAGCCCTGAAGGTCATCGATGCCACTGGCCTCTTCGTCACACCGGGCCTCGTCGATATACACGTGCATGTGTATGCGGGGACTGGACAGCGCGGGGCCTACTCAGGCGACCTGAGCGTTTATCCGGACGGGTTCACATTCCGCAGCGGCGTCACCACGGTGGCCGACGCCGGCAGTTCGGGCTGGAGCAACTTCCCCGATTTCAAGGATCGCGTGATCGATCGCTCCAAGACCCGCGTGCTCGCATTCCTCAACATTGTCGGGCACGGCATGGGCGGCGGCAAAATCGAGCAGAATATCGACGACATGGACGCCAAGGCCACCGCCCAGCAGGCGCAGCGCTATCGAGGCGTTGTCATTGGCATCAAGACGGCGCATTTCAACGGGCCGGAATGGGTCGCGGTGGATCGCGCTGTCGAAGCGGGCGGCATCGCGAATATTCCGGTAATGGTCGACTTTGGAACCTTCCGTCCCGAGCGGCCGTACCAGGATCTAGTGCTGAAACACCTGCGGCCGGGCGACATCTCCACGCACATGTACCTTGGCGCCGTGCCGATGTTGGACGATTCCGGCAAGCTGCTCCCGTATCTGCTTGAAGCGCGCAAACGCGGCATCGTCTTCGATGCCGGCCACGGCGGCGGCAGCTTTCTGTTTCGCCAGGCGGTGCCCGCGATCAAGCAGGGATGGATCCCGGACTCGATCTCGACCGACCTGCATGTGGGCAGCATGAATGGCGGCATGAAGGACATGTTGAACGTGATGTCGAAATTCCTGAACATGGGCGAGACGATCGATCAGGTGATCGCGCAGTCCACGTGGCACGCGGCGCGCGAGATCAAAATGGAGGAGCTCGGGAATCTCAGCGTCGGGGCACCGGCCGACGTTGCCGTGCTCCGCGTGGAACACGGTAACTTCGGTTTCGTCGACGTGAACGGCGCGCGGATGAAGGGGACACAGAAGCTGGATTGCGAGCTAACGGTCCGCGACGGTCTGGTGGTGTTCGACTTGAACGGCATCTCTCGCGAGGACTGGAGCAAGCTCGGGCCTGATTACGCAGCGCAAGGCGATAATCGCTGGGACGGGACAATTAACGCAACTGTCCGCTCGCGCAAGTAGGATAGGGCAGGGCCTGTCCAGGGCGCGCCGCTATTTTCCCGTACCCGGCGCGATGAAGAAGTCCCAGACCTGCATGTTCACTTTGCCTTCCGTGTATTCGACAACCGCGTATTCGCCGGGTTCGAGCGGCTTGGCGGGCCAGATTTTATAGACCTGGTCGCCGACCTGTTTGCGGAAGATCTCTACCAGGTCGGGCTCTTCCACAGTCTCGTTGGCCACCGGGACGATGGTGAGCTTTTCGACCACTCGATTTCCTTTGTGTTCGGCGAGGCGCACGATGCCGAAGCGTTCCTCGGCCGAAAGGCGAATGTAGAATTCGGCGTTGCGCTCCGCAGTGCCCTGGGTGGCGTGCGGTCCGTCCAGTTCCAGCGTGGCCTTACCTGGCACCAGCGGAATCGGGCTGAGCCTCTTCAGCACACTCCGCCGCTTATTCGTGACTATCTTCGATTCACCGGGTTTCATGGTTACCAGCTTCTCGCCGTCCACCATGTACGTGCCCGGTTCCATGGGAACTCGTTCCACTTCCCGGCGCGCTTCGCGCTCGGCCTTTTCTTCGGCGTCGATTGCGACGGCCTCAGCGCGCGCCGCGTCCTCGCGCTGCTTGATGGCGGCTTGCGTCTTTTCCAGGTCGACCAGATCGAGCGGAATTTCCTCCCACTCTCCGCGATCGGTGCTGAAGAAGCGCACGCGATCGTTTTCCACCTTGTACTCGCGCGCCAATTGATAGCTGCCGTCCTTCAAAAAGAGCTTGACGGTGGCGGCGGAGAGCCACAGAGCGGAAAGCAGAAGGCAGATTGCAGCGCGCAGTTTCATGCGTCCTCGGGCTGCAGGCCGACGCTGCGGAGTAAGAGAAACTGCGACAGATTCTCCGAGGTCAGCAAACCGAGCAGCTTGCCGTCCTGCATCACGAGCGCGCAGGCGCCCGAGTGCGCCATGAGCGGCAGAACTTCGGAGAGATCCTGGTCCGGGGAAACATGCGTGAATTCGCGTTCCATAAAACCGGCGACGTAGGATTCCGGGCCATCGCCGGCCATTCCGCGCAGCAGGGCGTTGCGGCCCAGCAGTCCGATGGCCTGGTCGCCGTGCATCACGGGAAAATCCTGCTGCGAAGTAGCGAGCATCAGGTTGGCGGCATCGCGAATCGTATTTCCGTGCGACAGCGTGCGGTATTCAGTGACCATGGCCGCGCGAACCGGAATCCCTTTGGTCAGCGATCGGCCGCGCGACGCAGCTCCTTCGTTCGCGGCTCCAAGATAAATGAAGAACGCCAGAAATGCGAGCGGAGGCCAATAAATGAAGCCATACAAGCCCATGCTGATGGCCAGCATGCGGCCGGACCAGGTGGCGATGCGGGTCGCTTCATACTCGGATCGGATGCGCGACAGGATGGCGCGCAGCATGCGGCCGCCGTCCATGGGAAAAGCGGGCAGCAGGTTGAATCCGGCCAGGATGAGATTGCCCATAAATATCCGGTCAACCAGGTTCGCATCCGCCGGTTGCATCAGGGCGAACAGATCGACGGTTCTGTGTTGCGAAAAACGCACCGCAAAGATGGCGCCGGCGATCAGCAGATTGATCACGGGACCAATGAGGGCGATCCAGAACTCTTCATTCGGCTTGGCGGGGCGCTCCAGACGCGCAACGCCGCCGATGGGGAACATCACGATTTCGAGCGTGCGTATTCCATAACGTGAACTGATGAACGCGTGCCCCAGTTCGTGCATCAGAACTGACGCGATCAGAGCCAGGATGAACAGCGAGTAGTTGGCGGGCGATTGATTGCTGCCGAGGCCCACAACTATCAGAACGATCAGGAGGAGGATAAAGGTGAAATGCAGGCGGATGGGAACGCCCATCAGCCGAATGGATCCGACCGAGCCGGGACTCGTGGCTCGCGGCGTACTGCGCTCCTCTGCCAAAAAACAGACCTCTGGACTTAATTTACCGCATGGATGGGGTGGAGGGTGGTGGGAGGTGGGAGGTGGCGTGGCGGTGGGGCTCGGGGCTGGTAGACTGTGGTTCTCGGTATGATTTTCAAACTTGTTTGCTCTTGCTTGTTGCTTTCCAGTTGGGCTTTTGCCGGCGAACGCGGCGAGGAGGTCCGGCTGTGGACGAATGGCGCGCCTGGCTCGGAGGGCGAGACGGCACCGGAAGTTTTTCGCGCTTCGACGAATGCCAAGCTGCCGGACCAGTTCACCGTGGTGCATTATCCTTCGATCTACGTTTTCCTGCCGCCGGCCGGGAAGGCTAATGGCGGAGCCGTGGTGGTGGCGCCGGGCGGCGGACACTCGCAGCTCGTGATCAATAAAGAAGGATGGGAAATTGCGGATTGGCTGAACGCGAACGGGTTTGCGGCGTTCGTGTTGAAGTACCGGCTGGCCCGGGCGCCGGGATCGCACTACACGGTTCCGGAACACGCGTTGGCAGACGCGGCACGGGCCATGCGGACGGTGCGCTGCCGGGCGAAGGAATGGGGCGTCGATCCCGGACGGATCGGGTTCATGGGATTCTCCGCCGGAGGTGAGCTGGCGGCGTTGATGGAGACACGCTTCGACGCCGGCAATCCGAAAGCGGACGACCCGGTCGATCGCGCCAGCTCGCGGCCCGATTTCGCCGTTGTCGTTTATCCCGGATTCCGGCCCGGAACGATCACCGTACCCAAGGATGCGCCTCCCACATTTCTCGTTTGCGCGGACGACGATCGTTCGCACGTGGTAACCACCGTCAACCTTTACCTCGATCTGGAAGCGCAGGGGGTGTCTTCGGAGATGCACATCTACGCACGCGGCGGCCACGGATTTGGCATGCGGCCCAAGCAGATGCCGGTGGATATGTGGGTGGAGCGCTTGCGCGAGTGGTTAGCGGATCGCAAGATATCGGCGAGATAAGATCAGACCTGATATTCTGGAACTGCCCACGTCCATCTGCCAAGGTGGCACGCATGCGCAACTCATCTCAGCTCGCGGTAGTCTTCGCGTTAGGCACGATTGGACTGAGCGCTGACTCCTCTCTCGCACCCGCACTGCAGTGGTTCCAAACCTTTGGCGGCTCCGGCAATAATCAGGTCGCGGCGGCGGCGACGGACTCGAACGGCAATTTCTATATTGCCGGCAACACGTCGTCGGTAGACTTTCCGGTGACATCCGCCGCTCAGCCCAACGCCGGCGCTTCCACCCTGTTCCGCATCAACACTGCGACGGCTGCGGCGCAGAAGCTCTATCCGCCAGGGCTCTCAGTTGCAACCAGTATCGCGGTGGATCCCAAGAATCCACAAGTTATCTATGCGACGGCTGCCAACACGGTTTGGCGCAGCACCGACGGCGGCGATACCTGGGCCAGTCTTCCCGCGTTGCCGCCCACGGTGACGGCCCGCTTCGTGGCGGTCGACCCATTTGACAGCAACATTTTGTATGCCGCTACTGGCCCGCAAGGAGTCTTCAAGAGCACCGATGGGGGCGTAACATGGACGGCGATCAACAGCGGCATACCGCGCGCGCGCGACGGTTCCATCAGCGTCTTCCGCATGTGGGCAGACCCGAAGATCCCGCACATCGTTTTCGCTGCCGCCGATAATACCGGACTGCTACGCAGCGCTGACGGCGGCGCAAGTTGGGCGCTGGTAACCAGCAATAACTCCTTTATCGCTTCGACCTTGACATTCGATCCCTTCTCTTCAGGGACGCTTTATCTGGCCATACGTAACGTAGTAACAAACAGCATAGAGATCGCAAAGAGCACGGATGACGGAACCAGCTTCACGCCCCTATCATCCCTGCCAAATCAGGTACCGCCCAACGTGCTTGTCGCCGATCCATTGCATGCCGGCGTGCTGTATGCCGGTTCGTACGGCGGAATTTTTCAAAGCACCGACGCAGGCGTCACCTGGACCAAAAAAGCCGGCGGCCAGTGCGTGGTCATGGCGGCTGACCAGAATAACTCCGTTGTCTACGCCAACACCTCTTTCTATGGGATCGTCCGCAGTACGGACGGATTCAATACATCCGAGCCGATAGGACCTCCGGAGACATCGCTACGTCAGATCGTCGTAGCGGGAGCGTCGGTTCTTTTGGTGGCCGAACCGTCGACGGATGCATTCGTGGTCAAGCTGGATTCGAACGGCGACGTGGTGTACTCCACCTATTTTGGCGGCAGCGCTCGGGATTCGGCGACCGCCATGGCGCTTGGCGGCGACGGCAGTGTGTACGTGACGGGGACGACTATCTCCCTCGATTTCCCCACTACAGCGGGTGCATACGCCACCGCCGTGCCCAGCGGTTCCAACCCTGGCTCAAATTTCGTGTTCAAACTCAATCCGGATGGATCGCTCGCGTGGTCCACGTATTTCGCGAACTTCGGCACCACCGTGGCCACGATCGCCGTGGACGCCGCCGGCAATCCCCACATCGGCGGGTCGAGCAACGGCAGCCTGCCGACCACTGCGGGAGCCTATCAGACGCAGTTCCAACAGGCTTTCTTTTGCACCGGGTTCATCGGATGTCTTCCGGGTCCTTCGTCAGCGTTTGTGACTAAGTTCAACGCCAATGCTACGGACCTGATTTATTCCACATATGTTCCTACAGATCCCCATAAGGCGACAGTTCAGAACGCGCAGGCGGTGGCGCTGGATGCCAACGGCAACGCCTATTTCGGGGGCCGCCAAAACGTGGTCCTGCTGAGCGCTGACGGCTCCGCGGTCCTGGCCTCAACGGTCCAGCCGACTGTGAACATTGGGGCGCTCGCGTTGGACTCTACCGGAAATCTCTACGCTACCGGTTCCACCACGGGCGCCTCGAACGCAGGTCCATTCCCTGCCACGCCGGGCGCGTTCCAAACTGGGCCGCAGCCTGCCACGCCGAATCTGCCAGGCCAACGCTTCCCTGGGGGAGGAGTGGACGCCTTTGTAATGAAGTGGGATGCCGGCCTGTCGCAGCTTCTGGCGGCGACCCTGCTGGGAGGCGAGCTGCCCGAGGTGGGTGAGAGCATCGCCGTGGATGCTTCCGGCAACGTGATCGTCAGCGGTGAGACGGATTCGAAGGCCTTTCCAACCCACGCGCCGTTCCAGATCGCGTTCTCGCCTCGCGCCGGATTCGTTGCCGGATTCGACTCCGGCTTGTCGCGTCTTCTCTTCTCCACCTACTTGGGCGACGCGCGCCCGTTCGACGCGCAGACTGCCGTGCTCGACGGCAGCGGCAATATTATGCTGGCAGGTTCCACGCTGACCACCGCCTCCAATGGTCTTTTTATCGGAGGCGATCCGGGCGCCTCGTACACCGCCGGGAGCCTCGTTGCGGCCAACAAGATCGCGCTCGCGCCTGCGCCCGCGGCGAGGCTCGATACGGTGGTCAATTTTGCCGGGCGCCAAGCGGGAGCGCTCGCGCCGGGAGAAACGATCGCGGCCCTCGGATCGGGATTCGGATCCGACGCCCAGTTGCTGATCGATGGCGTGCCGGTACCGGTGATCTCAGGAACGGCCACCAGTCTCGTG
>WNFJ01225323.1_pt1 | contig 55799 bp, 46 predicted proteins | sample 5400461 | NCBI WGS metagenome assembly WNFJ01 (sample SAMN13153349, study PRJNA577476) | soil metagenome | isolation source: 115 cm saprolite on Douglas fir-dominated hillslope | place: USA:California | collected 2013-09-17
TGTCGGAGAAGATCCTCTTCGGCGAGCTGAGGGCGGGCCAGATCGTCATGGTCGACGCGGACGGCACCGGGCCGGAGGCGACGTTCACCTTCAAGGGCGAGCCCAAGCCCGACGCCGTGCCTGACGCGCCGCCAGCCGAGATCGACACCAAGCCGGCCCCGACCGGAGTCAGCAGCAGCGGGTCGAGCGCCGGCACCGAGGGACGGCTGAGCGCCGGCTAGCCGGCGGCTGCAGCGAGCGGGTCATCGCGCCCCCGGTCACTTGTGACCGGGGGCGCGACCCGCGTCGCCCGGCAGCGCGTACATCTGGTGCTCCAGGGCCTCGGCCAGCCCGTCGGCGACGAGCGCGCTCAGCGCCCTGGCCCGCTGCGCCCGGTCGAGCCAGGCCGCCTCCAGGCGGGCCGCCGGCACCGGGCCGGCGGCTTGCCTGAGAACTCCAAGCAGCCGGCCACGGCACTCGCGGTCGCTGCCCAGATAGCGCTGCGACGCGGGCCGCGCCGGCCCGGCCGGGCTTCCGGCGCGGCGCCATTCGCACCGCCGCGCAACCGGGCAGCCGGCGCAGTCCGGCCGGGCGGCCGTGCAGACCAGCGCCCCGAGTTCCATGACGGCCACCGACCACCGCGCGGCCCGCGCGGGCGCCGCGGGAAGCAGTGCCTCGGCGAGCTTGACCTCGGCGGCTGAGGCGCTGCGCGGCGGCATCTCCTCGCCCCGTACCAGGCGGGCCAGGACCCGGCGCACGTTCGTGTCCAGCACCGCGTGGCGCTGCCCGAAAGCGAAGCTGGCCACGGCGGCTGCGGTATAGCTGCCTACTCCGGGCAGCCCGCGCAGGGTCGCCGCCGAGGCGGGGACCTGCCCGGCGTGATCGTCAGTCAGGATCCTGGCCGTGGCGTGCAATCGCAGCGCCCGGCGGGGATAACCAAGCCGCCCCCATTGCCTGACGGCATCGCCGGGGGCCGCGGCGGCCAGGGACTGCGGGGTCGGCCACCGGGCCAGCCAGGCAGCATGCGCGGGCAGCACGCGCGCCACCGGCGTCTGCTGCAGCATGATCTCGCTCACCAGCACCGACCAGGCCGACGCGCCGGGCAGGCGCCACGGGAGATCCCGGGCGTGCGCCGCGTACCAGCGCAACACCGGTCCGGCATACCCGTCCGTCATGATGGATACGATCCTCGCACACCAGGGTGCGCGGTGACGTCACGCCAGGTACCGGCGGCGCGCTACCCGTAACGGTCCAGGATCGAGGACTCCGCGAGCCTGGACAGGCCCTCGCGGACGCTGCGCGCGTGGGAGGCCCCGACGCCCGGTACCCGGTGCAGGTCCTCGACGCTGGCGGCCAGCAGCTTCTGCAGCCCGCCGAAGTGCTCGATGAGGCTGTCCACCGCGGGCCGGGGGATCCGCGGGACCATGGCGAGCAGCCGGTAGCCATGCGGGCTCACCCGGTCATCCAGCCGCGGCAGCTCAAACGCCTGGCCGCGGGCGAATCCGAGCACCGCGGCGACGGCGGCCGTGTCGAGCAGCTCGTCGAGGGGCAGGCTCTCCAGCGTGGCGAGCACGGCCGAGGCGGCGGCCGCGCGGCCATCGGGCGGCGTGAGAACGTAGTCCTGCGCCAGCAGCATCCGCTCCTGGCCGGTGCCGGCGACGAGCTCGTCCAGGTGCAGGGCGAGCAGCCGGCCGTCGGTGCCGAGCTGCACCATGTGGCCCTCGATCTCGCCAGAGATACGGCGGACCATCTCCAGCCGCTGGGCCACGGCCGTGACGTCGCGGACGGTGGCGAGATCCTCGATCTCCAGCGCAGACAGAGCGCCGGAGACCTCGTCCAGCCTGCGCTTGTACCGCTCCAGGGTCGCCAGAGCCTGATTGGCGTGGGACAGGATGGCGGCCGAGTCCTCGAGCACGAACCGTGTCCCGTCGATGAACAGCGAGATGATCCGCATCGACTTGCTGACCGAGATCACCGGGTACCCGGTCTGCTTGGCTGCCCGCTCTGCGGTCCGGTGCCGGGTCCCCGCCTCGTCGGTCGGGATGCCCGGGTCGGGGACGAGCTGGACGGCAGCCTGAACTATCGTGCGCGCCGCGGCGTCGAGCACGATGGCGCCGTCCATTTTCGCCAGCTCGCGCAGCCGGGTGGCGGAGAACTCGACGTTCAGGTCGAATCCGCCCGAGCAGAGGTCCGCGACCGCCTGGTCGTAGCCGAGCACGATCAGCGCGCCGGTGCTGCCGCGCAGAATCCGCTCCAGGCCGTCCCGCAACGCCGTGCCCGGCGCCAGCGCCGCAAGGGCGGCCCGGCGCCGCCCACCGCGGCCTTCGTTGCTTACCGCAGGCACGGCTTCCCCGAAAGATCGGTCATTGCTGTCAGTGTATCGGCGGGCGTTCGGCCGGGCCCGCGGCTTTACCGTCCCCTGGCCGGCCCAGCCCGCCCGCCCTAGTCGCCGGCCCCTCCCAGTGCCGCGGCGATCGCCTGCCCGATGTCCGCGGCCTCGATGACGGTCATCGCCGGCGCCTCGCCAAGCGGCAGCCGAGGCGAGCCCGGCGGCACGATCGCGCGCCGGAACCCCATCCGCTCCGCCTCCGCCAGCCTCCGCTGCACGCCCGTAACCCGGCGTATCTCGCCGGCCAGCCCGACCTCGCCGATGGCGATCAGGCCCCCGGGCAGGCTCAGGTCGCACGTCGCGCTGGCCAGGGCGAGCGCGATGGCCAGGTCCACGGACGGCTCGGTCAGCCGGACCCCGCCCACAGTCGCCGCGTAAATGTCCTTCTTGCCGATCGTCACCCGGGCCCGGCGCTGCAAGACCGCGACGACCATGCCGACCCGAGGCCAGTCCAGGCCCGAGGTGACCCGGCGCGGCTCGGCCGCGGCATCGCATATCAGGGTCTGCACCTCGGCGAGGAGCGGGCGCCTGCCCTCCAGCGTGACGGTCACGCAGGTCCCGGGGACCGGGTCGCGCAGCCGGGACAGGAACAGCCCGCTCGGATCGGGCAACTCGACCAGGCCGTACTCGCCAAGCTCGAAGCAGCCGATCTCGTCGGTCGGCCCGAACCGGTTCTTCAGGGCCCGGACCATCCGCAGCTGAGCATGCCTGTCACCGTCGAAGTTCAGTACCACGTCCACCAGGTGCTCCAGCGAGCGCGGGCCCGCGATCGAGCCGTCCTTGGTGACGTGGCCGACGAGCACGGTGGTCAGCGTCCGCTGCTTGGCGAGCGCCGTGAGCGCGCTGGTGACCTCTCGGACCTGTGCGACCCCGCCCGGCGTGCCGTCGACGCTCTCGGCCGAGATGGTCTGCACCGAGTCGACGATGAGCAAGTCGGGGTTCACCGCGTCCACGTGCTCGAGCAGCGCGCCGAAATCGGTCTCCGCGGCGAGGAAGAGATTCTGGCTGACCGCCCCGACCCGGTCCGCGCGCAGCCGTACCTGCGCCGCGGACTCCTCTCCCGTCACGTACAAGACCCGGCCCTGGCCCGCGGCCAGGGCGCCCGCCTCAAGCAGCAGCGTGGACTTGCCCACCCCCGGCTCGCCGGCGAGCAGGACCACCGCGCCGGGGACCAGCCCGCCTCCGAGCACCCGGTCCAGCTCGCCGAGTCCGGTCGGCCGGGCACGCGCCGCGGTAACGTCGACGTCCGCGATCGGCACCGCGGCCGTGGTCGGCAGGCCCGGCCGGCCAGGCCCGGCCGGCCGGCCGTTCCTGAGCGGCCCGCTCCTGGCCTGTCCGATCAGGCGTTCCCGCGCCGGAACCCTGACCTCGGCGACCGTGCCCCACTCCTGGCACTCGCCGCACCGCCCGGCCCATCTCCTGCTCTGCCAGCCGCACTCCGAGCACTGGTAGAGCGCCGCCGCAGCGGCAGACTTTCCCATGGCTGGCACCGTATCCGCCGGTGCCGACAGCCCGGCGTCCGAGCGAGCCGGAGGGCCTGAAAGCGCCCCGGAGGCGAGCGGCAGACACGGTGCGTGCGGGCCGGTCGCGCCCGGTGTCCGCATAGGCTGGGCAGGCAGGATTTCCCGGATGCCACGCTCGGAGGCGGCGCTCACGGGGAAGGAAAGAACGGTGCGAGGAGCGAAGGAGGTGCCGTGGGCCACGTAGCGGCGGACACCGGTGGGCAAGTGGCGCTGTCCACCGCCTCGGTCTTCCCCGAGCGGGCGGCCGATGCCTTCGAGGCGGCGGCGCGCCTCGGGTACGACGGGATCGAGGTCATGGTCACCATGGACCCGGTCAGCCAGGATCTGGACGTCCTGCGCAGGCTGTCTGATTACCATGGCGTTCCGGTGCTGGCGGTGCACGCGCCGTGTCTCCTGATCACCCAGCGCGTCTGGGGGCGTGACCCCTGGGGCAAGCTGGACCGCGCCCGGGAGGTGGCCGAGAAGCTCGGCGCGAAGGTCGTCGTGGTCCATCCGCCGTTCCGCTGGCAGCGCGACTACGCCAGGGAGTTCGAGGCGGGCCTGACCCGGATGGACGAGGAGACCGACGTTGTCTTCGCGGTGGAGAACCTCTATCCGCTGCGCGCGCGGGGGGCCGAGGTGACCACCTACGCGCCGCACTGGAACCCGGTCGAGCTTGACACCCCGCACGTCACGCTGGATCTCTCGCACACCGCCGTGTCGGGGTCCGACGCGCTGGCGATGGCCGACCAGCTCGGCAGCCGGCTGGCCCATGTGCACATGGCCGACGGCATCGGGCCGGGCCTGCCCGACGAGCACCTGGTCCCCGGCCATGGCAACCAGCCGTGCGCGGAACTTCTCGCCGGGCTCGGATCCCGCGGATACACCGGGATCGTAGTGCTCGAGGTGAACACCCGGCGCGCGCTGACCACCGAGGAGCGCCGGGCCGACCTGGCGGAGTCGCTGGCCTTCACCCGCCAGCATCTGGCCGCCGCGGCGCAGGCTACGCCGCCCCGCGCCAGGCCGTCCGGCGCTACGCCTCCAGTATCAAGGTGACCGGGCCGTCGTTGACGAGCGTGACCTGCATGTCCGCGCCGAACACGCCCGTCTGCACGCTGGCGCCAAGCTCTCGCAGCGCCTCGGCGAAGGCGGTGACCAGCGGCTCGGCGACCGGGCCGGGCGCGGCCGCCTGCCAGGTGGGCCGGCGTCCCTTCCTGGTCTCGGCGTACAGGGTGAACTGGCTGATCACCAGCAGCGGCGCGCCGGTGTCCGCGCACGACTTCTCGTCGCGAAGAATCCGCAGATGGTAAATCTTCCGGGCGAGGACGGCTGCCGTCGCGGCCGTGTCCGCGTGGGTCACGCCGACCAGCACCACCAGGCCGGGACCCGGAAGGCTGGCCACCGTGGCCCCGGCCACCTCCACGCTGGCCCGGGTGGCCCGCTGGACCACTGCTCGCATGAGATGGAATTCTGCCTCCCGCGGCATCGCGGCGGCTGCGTAGTCGGCGAGATCCGCGCCATGCTGGCGTCCTGAGAGCCATAACGAGAAGCCGCCCGCACCTCAGTGCCAGTCCTGGGGATACGACCCCCGTCAACCGCCGATGAGCAAGCTCCGCGAGCGGTTTGCAAATGCAAGCACTAGGGGCGAGACTTAAAACATGAGTCCGGTTAATGTTCCAGCGATCGGAGCCTACATCCGCGAGCAGCGGGAGCAGGCCAAGATCTCGCTCCGCCAGCTGGCCCAGGCGGCGGGCGTCTCCAACCCGTACCTGAGCCAGATCGAGCGGGGCCTGCGCCGCCCGAGCGCCGACATCCTGCAGCAGATCGCCCGCGGGCTGCGGATATCGGCGGAGGCGCTCTACGTCCAGGCGGGCTTCCTGGAGGACCGGCCGGCCGGTCCCGGGGTGCGCGAGGCGGTGCTGGCCGATCCAGAGCTCACCGAGCGGCAGAAGCAGATGCTGCTCGAGGTCTACGAGTCGTTCCGCAAGGAGTCGGCGTCGGACGGCCGCAGCCAGACGGTGCTGGTCGGCGAAATCGAGCCCGAGGAGACCGGGCCTGATCAGGACGAGACGGGACCCGCCAGGCAGGACGACGCGCGCCGGGATCCGGACGCCCCGCCCGTTCCGGATCTGGGCCAGAACCGAGTAGCGTGACATCGTGATTTACAGTCATCCCGCTGCGCTCTCAGTACTCGACTGGTTCTTCGAGGCGCTCGCCATAGCAGCGCTCGGCTTCGAGGGCTTCGCGTTCATCGACGCGATCCGCCGGCCGGCGCAGGCGTTCGTCGCGGTAAGCAAGCAGACCAAGCCGCTGTGGCTGGTCATCACCGGTGTCGCCACGGCGATCGGCATCGGCACCGCAGCCCAGGGCAGCTTCTCGGCCATCGGCATCCTGTCCGTGGTCGCGTTCGTGGCCGCGGCCGTCTACCTCACCGACGTCCGGCCCAAGGTCAAGGACTTCCGCGGCGGGGGGACCGGGACGCACATGGGCCCCTACGGCCCGTGGTGACGGGCTGGCGGACCCACCGGCTGGAGCTTGACGACCAGACCCTGCGCGAGTGGGATGCCACCGTGCTCGACGCGGGGCCCGAGGGGATCGTGCTCGACCGCTCGGCGTTCTACCCGGGAGGCGGCGGGCAGCCGCCCGACCACGGCGTGCTGCTCTGGGGCGGGGTACAGACCCGTATCGAGGGGGCCAGGAAGGGCGATGACCTCTACCTGATCCCTGCCGACGCAGACCCGGTTCCGGCGCCGGGCACCGCGGTCAGGGGCGCGGTGGAGGACGAGCGGCGCACCGCGCTGATGCGCACGCACTCCGGGCTGCACGTGCTGTGCGGGGTGGTGTTCCGCGACTACGGCTCGCTGGTCACCGGCGGCAACATGGAGCCCTACACGGCCAGGATGGACTTTGACCTGCCGGAGGTGCCCGAGGGCTTCAAGAATGCCGTGGAGGCCGCCTGCAACGCCGAGATCGCGGCTGGGCGGCGGATCGACATCCGGGAGCTCCCCCGCTCGGACGCGCTGGCGATTCCCGACATCATCCGGACGGCCACCAACCTCGTCCCGGCCGACGCCCGTGATGTCCGCATCGTGGACATCGTGGGCCTTGATCAGCAGGCGGACGGCGGCACGCACGTGGCCTCGACCAGCCAGATCGGCAGGATCGAGGTGGCCAAGATCGAGAACAAGGGGAAGGGGTTCCGTCGGCTGCGGATCAGGATCGCTGATTAGCCGCGCGCACCTGCAACCACATCACCCTCTCATCCCCCACTCTCATCACGCATTTCCGCGTCTCAACCGCAGCGATGGCACTTCGATGCTGATATAGCCGCACCGATGGCACATCGATGCGGTTTGCCAGGCCACACCGGGCGCGGCTTACGGCCCGGGCGGGAGGCGCCGCGTTCAGAAGGGAAGGGTGAGGCACGCGGCCGGGATGACCACGGTCGCCGCGGCGATCACGCCGACCAGGGCCAGGGCCGGGGCCGGCAGCCTCGGGGCAGGCCGCAGCAGCCGGGAGACGCGGGCCGCCACCTGACACTCGGCCGGGCCGTCGGCGACCGCGAGCGCGCCGGTCGGTGCGTGCGCACCGCCCGCGGCGCCCACCCTGAGCAGGGCGGTGGCAAGTTCGCGGGCCGATCGGTGCCGCAGCGCCCGGTCGTCGGCCAGCATCTCGACCAGCAGCGAGACCGCGGCGTGGGCCTCGCAGGCCACCGCGGACCAGTGGAAGGCCCGCAGCAGCGCGGTGAACGGCAGCAGTACCAGATCGTGCCGTTCCCGCAGGTGGGCGCGCTCGTGGGCGAGGACGGCCGCCAGCTCGGCCTGGTCAAGCAGGTCCAGGGCGCCGGCGCTGATCACGATCCTCGAGCGAAGCCCGGGCACGCAGTAGGCCGTCGCGGCCGGGTGATCGACCACCAGCGCACCCGGCACCTTGGGATCGCCGTAAGCGAGCAGGCTGAGCAGCACGCGCTGCCGCCGGCGCGCCCGCAGCACGGCCGCGGTGGCCGCCACCAGAATCCAGCAGAGCAGCAGCAGCAGCACCAGTCCGGCGGTCAGGGCCAGCAGCCGCAGCCCGAGGATCCCGGCGGCGAGGCTCTGGCCCTCCAGCACCCGCGAGGCCAGCTCCAGGGCGCCTCCCGCCACGCCGGCGCGGGCGCCCGCGGTCCCGAGCCCGGCCAGCGCCCCGACGGCTGCCAGGCCCCAGCCGAGCCCGAGCGCCTGCCAGAGCACGATCGCCGCCGCCGGGGACCGGCGCGGCCACCGTGCGGCCGCCAGCGCCCACGCGGCCGGGACGCAGCCGGCCGCGAAGGTGGCGAGAACGAAGGCAGTGGCGGGCACCTGCGGTCACTCCCCGGTGGCCTCGCGGACAGAACCCTGCCCGTCCTCGGGGACGCTGCCCTGACCGCCGTCGCGGACGCTGCCCTGGCCGTCCTCGCGAGCGGCAGGATGACCGAGCGCCTCCAGGGCCCGGCGCAGCGCGGCTGCCTCGGTCTCGGACACGCTGCGGGCGAACCGCGCCAGGGCCGCGTGCCGGTCGCCGGTCTGATTGAGGGCGTTCAGCATCAGCTCGGTCACGTACGCTTCCCTGGTCGCCGCCGCCCGGTAGCGCCAGGCGCGCCCGTCTCGTTCTCGCCGCGCGAATCCCTTCTTGGCCAGCCGGTCCAGGACCGTCATCACCGTGGTGTGCGCGAGATCCCGCTCGGTAAGGCCACCGCTGACCTGCCGGACCGTCAGCGGGTCCCGGCTCTCCCAGAGTACGTCCATGATCGCGCGTTCAAGCTCGCCAAGACGATTCACGACGCTACTGTACCCGCACCGTACTCGGAGGAATCGGTGCTCGAATGAGCGTGGCCCGGCGCCCGCGCGATTGCAGACGGGATTGCGCCAGCGGACGAAATGGGGCATGCTGACCGGTTGATGGCTCATTGTGATGGGCCAGTATCGATGGCTCAACAGAGGATGGCCCAATAGGGGATGGCCCAGTAAGGGATGACACAGTAGAGGATGACACGGTACCGGCGCCCGGCCACGATGTCGGCGGCCATGATGTCCACGGGCACGGCCGCCTCCGGCAGTGCACCGGCCGGCCGTGCACCGGCCGGGCCTGCGCTGACGGCCCTGCGGGGGGTGGCCGTCTGGGCCGTGTCCTTCATCCGCGCAGTTGTGATCGCCTACATCGCCGTGCAGGTGGTCATCTGGCATTCGTTCTACTCGGCAGATGCGTGGCGCCTCGCCGGGCCGGTGGCCGCCGTGGCGTGGGAGGCCGCGGTCGTGGCCTACCTGCGGCGGCGGTGGCTACCGTGGCAGCTGGCCGGCCTCGACTCGGGCGCTCATGTGCTGCTGGCGCTCGGCGCCGGGTGGTGCGTGCCAGCGGCGATGCGCGGCGACACGGCCAACTGGCTGTACATCGTGATGGCGGGGCAGCTCTTCGTTCCGGCCTGGCTCGCTCCTACGGCGGTGGCCGCGCCGCTGGTGCTCGCGTCGGGGGTGTCCTACTGGGCGGGCGCCGCTGCGGCCCCGGCGGCGACCACGGGCGGCGGTTCCCCGGCCGGGGCCGGGATCCGGCTCGTGGTCATCGCCGTGGCGGCATGGTCCGCCCGCAGGATGCTCGAGCGCAGCGCCGCCGGGACCGACGTGACCCTCGCGCAGGCGGACCGGGATGCCCGCGAGCAGCGCGTCGTCCTGTCCCGGAGCACCGAGCGCCGCGAGCACGAGCGCCTGCTGCACGACACGGTGCTCAACACGCTCACCGCCCTCGCGCGTCCCGGCCGTGGCTGCCCCGGCCGCAGCAGCCCCGGCCGCGGCGACCGGGACGAGGTCGTGGGCCGATGCCGGCGCGACGTGGCGCTGATGGAGTACGCGCTCAGTGATCCCGCCGGTCCGGCCCAGGCCGCCGGGCGGCCCTATGGCGGCCTGCTCATCGGCATCGAGGCCGCCGCGATCGAGATGCGCGGCCGCGGGCTTGACGTGCACGTCCAGGTGGCCGGAGCGGTCGAGAAGGCTCGCGTGCCGGCCCGGGTCGACGCTTCGTCACCGCTCGCGGAGCTTGCTCCGCAGCGGGGGGTTGAAGGGGGGTCGCCCCGAGGGCAAATAGGAGATGATCCGGCAGTGCCTCCGGAGGCGCTGGTGGTCCCGGCGCCCGTCGCCGTGGCGATGTCGTACGCAGTGCGCGAGGCCCTCGCCAACGTGGTCAGCCACGCCGGAACCAGTGAGGCCTGGGTCGAGGTCAGCCTGGGGCCGGCCGACGGCGAGACAGGGCCCGGGCCCGGCGGCGACACCGGGCCCGACGGCGAGGACGCGGCGCTGCCCAGCCTCCAGGTGACCGTGCGGGATGCGGGCGCGGGGTTCGACCCCGCTCACGTCGACGCGCTCCGGCTTGGCCTGCGCCGATCCATCATCGAGCGCATCACCGAGCGGGGCGGGCGGGCCTCGATATGGTCGGCGCCGGGCCAGGGCACCGTGGTGAGCCTGCGCTGGACGGCCTCGGCGCAGGCCCGCAGGCCAGCGCTTCCGGTCGCGGAGCTTGCTCCGCGGCGGGGGGTTGAAGGCGAGCCGACCCCTCGAGGCCCGGGGCTGACACGGGCCGGTCCCGCCGACGGGCTGCGGGTGCCATGGTGAGCCACGACGGCGTGGTCCGGGAGGCCTACGAGTCCCAGCTGCCGCGCATGGCCGGGACCGTGGCCGCGGTCTGGCAGCTCGCCCTGCTGATCCCGGTGCTGATCTACCTGCCGGACTACCGCCAGCCGGCGGTGCCGGTCGCGGTGTGGCTGGGGATGCTCGCGGCCGCGGGATGGCTGGTGCCGCGGGCTCGCGCGAGCGGCCTCAGCGGAGCAGGGGCGGCGGCCGCGGTGGCGGTGGCGGTCGCGGCGGTGGCCCTGGTCGGCTGGGAACGCCGGATGCACGGCGCTACCGGATCGGTGGACTGGTCGCTCTTCGGAACGGCCTGGCTGCTCGCCCTGGTCGCCCTGAGCCGTCCCGCCTGGGTGTGGGTGTCCGGGGCGCTGCTCGTCTTCGTTGCTCACGCCGTCTTCGTCATCCGGGTGCTCGGCGTGACCCCGCTGGGCCTGGCCCGGCTGGCCGCCGCCGCCTTCATCCTGGTGGTGATCCTGGTCATCTTCGCCGCCGTGCGGCCGACCGCGCGCACCCAGGCCAGGATGGCCGCGCGCCGCGCCGCGCTGGCCGGCCGGTCGGCGGCGGAACGCGCGGCGGCGGCCGCGGTCAGCGAGGACCGGCGCCGCAGGCTAGCCCTGCTGGAGGCCGACGTGCTCCCGCTGTTGCGCGGGATCGCCGACGGAACGCTGGACCCGGCCGACAGTCAGGTCCAGGAGCGGTGCGCCCGGCACGCGGCGAGGCTGCGGCGCGCGCTCGCCGACCAGGCGCGCGGCGGGGCCGGGCTGCTGGCCGAGCTTGAGCCCGCGCTGCGCGCCGCCCAGGCGCGAGGCCTGCCCGTGGAGGTCCAGGTCGTCGGCGACCCGGGCGATCCCGTGCGGGAGGTGGCGGGTGCGGCCCTGGCCGCTGTGGACAGCATCATGGCCGTGCTTCCGCGACATCCGGTGGTGCTGACCGTTCTGGGCTCCGGCAGCGAAACGGAACTCTACGTGACCTTTGACCGGCCGCCCCGAGCCACGCCCGACGTGGCCGCGCTGGGGCGGAACGTGCCCGCCCTGGCCCGCTGGTGCGCCAGCGTCGACGTCAGCGACACCGGGGCGGGATGCCTCGAAGTCCGATGGCGGAACGCAGCGCCCGCGGCCGGACGCTCGTGGAGAGCCGCAGCGCAATGACCGGTGCCAGCCCTAGGCCTTCCGGGGGCGACCCCCCTTCAACGACGGCTTGCGGAGCAAGCTCCGCGAGCAGTGCTGACCCTAGGGGGGACGACCCCCCTTCAACCCCCCGCCGCGGAGCAAGCTCCGCGAGCAGTGCTGACCCTAGGGGGGACGACCCCCCTTCAACGACGGCTTGCGGAGCAAGCTCCGCGAGCAGTGTCATCGATGTCGCGGCCGTGGATGACCACCCCATCGTCCTCGCCGGCGTCGCCGCCTGGGTCATGGCCGCCGAGAGCGGCATCCGGGTCGTCGCCGCCGCGGCGACCGTGGATGCCGTCCTGGCCGGGCCGGGACGCCATGCACACGTGGTCCTCCTGGACCTCGATCTGCGCGACGGGACGACCGTCGAGCGCAACATAGCCGCGATCCGCGCCGCGGGTCCCGCAGTCCTCGTGCTCGCCGCTTCCGACAAGCCGCTCTCGGTCCGGGCCGCGATGCGCGCCGGTGCTCTCGGTTACGTCCTGAAGGACGAGAAAAATTACGAGGTACGGGCGGCCATTAAGGCGGTCGCCGCAGGAACGGATTGGGTCTCGCCTCGCCTCGCTTACATCCTGGCCGCGGACGATGCCCCGGATCGACCCGCGCTCAGCCCCCAGGAAACTCGTGCGCTGCAGCTTTATGCCACCGGCATGCCGATGAAGTCTGTCGCCCGGAGGATGGCCCTCAGCGAGGAGACGGTCAAGCAGTACGTGAGCCGGGTCCGCGAGAAGTACGCCCGGGCCGCGCGTTCTGCGCCGACGAAACTGGAGCTGTACTATCGAGCCGTCGAGGACGGGTATCTCCCTCCACATCCCGCGCCGCGGATCCCCCCCTCCCGGTTGCAGGGGTAACAGGAGATACCCGCCCTCGGCCCTTTCCACGCAAGTTAATGGTATGCCGGGAGACCATTAACGGTCATGACCCCTGCTCGGGGGTCAGCGAAGCCGGCACCGCGCCACCGGCGTTCTGCTCGTCGTCTGCCGCCCGCCGCTCCTGTCTTCCTAACGTAATGGCGGGCGGGTTCCGACGACAAATTCGGTCCAGCGGCTTGTCCGGTGCCCCTGCCGGGTGGCCCGTTGTATCGAGGGCATATCCACGCGGGCCCACCCGGGTGGTTGTGGCATCGTGTCTGAGGTGAGGATCACGCTGGCGCTCGGTGATATCACCCGGCAGCAGGTCGATGCGGTGGTCAACGCGGCCAACTCGTCACTGCTTGGCGGCGGGGGCGTGGACGGGGCGATCCACCGCCGAGGCGGCCCGGCGATCCTGGCCGCCTGCCGGGAACTGCGGGCAGGCTCTCACCGGGATGGCCTGCCCGCCGGCCAGGCCGTCGCGACGACCGCGGGTGACCTGGAGGCCCGCTGGGTCATCCACACGGTGGGGCCCGTGTGGTCGCGCCAGGAGGACCGCTCGGCGGTACTCGCCTCGTGTTACACCGCCTCGCTCCGGGTCGCCGACGAGCTCGGCGCCCGGACCGTGGCGTTTCCCGCGGTGTCGACCGGGGCCTACCGCTGGCCCGTCGGCGACGCGGCGCGGATCGCGGTAGCCGCCGTGCGCGCCGCGGAGTCCCGGGTCGAGGAGGCGCGCTTCGTATTGTTCAGCCCCGACGTCCTGGCCGCGTTCCGCGCGGTGCTCGAGTAGCGCCGCGCGCCTCTGCCGCCCGGCCTGGCTTCCGTGGCGAGCCGGAGGCGAGCGGGAGACACCGCGAGCGGGGAGATACCGCATGGGCGCCCCGCCGCTGGCGTTATGGCACTTTAGACGCCGTGGCATGCTGGGAGGATCGCGATTCGGCGTTTCGTAGCTGGGAGGACAATGGTGTCCGCACGGTATCCGCGCTTTCGGCCGATCCTTGACAAGTTCACCCCCTACCAGCCCGGCAAGACCGTGTCGGCACCGGACGGCAGGTCGTTCAAGCTGTCGTCCAACGAGTCACCGTTCGGCCCGCTGCCCTCGGTCGTGAAGGTCATCGCCGATGCGGCCGGCCAGGTCCACCGGTACCCCGACAACGGCTCGGTCGAGCTGACCGAGGCCATCGCGGCCCGCTTCGGTGTCCCCGTGTCCCACGTGGCCGTCGGCTGCGGCTCGGTTGGCGTGGCCCAGCAGCTGCTGGAGGCCGTCGGCGAGCCCGGCGCGGAGGTCCTCTACGCCTGGCGCTCGTTCGAGTCCTATCCGACGCTGTCGGACCTGGCGGGGGTCACGTCGGTGCGCGTGCCGCTGCGCGATGAGGCCCATGACCTGGCCGCGATGGCCGATGCGATCACCGGCCGGACGCGGCTGATCTTCGTGTGCAACCCGAACAACCCGACCGGCACGGTCGTACGCCAGGCCGAGCTCGAGGAGTTCATCGGCCGCGTCCCGGAGGACTGCCTGGTCGTCCTGGACGAGGCTTACAGCGAGTATGTCCGCGACGCCGACGTGCCGGACGGGCTGCGCTTCTACCGGGACCGGCCGAACACGGCCGTGCTGCGGACCTTCTCGAAGGCCTACGGGCTGGCCGGCCTGCGGGTCGGCTTCATGGTCGCGCACGAGCCCGTGGCCGCCGCGGTGCGCAAGACCAAGCTGCCCTTCACGGTGAACGCCCTGGCGCAGGCGGCGGCGATCGCGTCGCTCGAGGCCGAGCCCGAGCTGCTGGAGCGCGTGGAGGCCGTGGTCAAGGAGCGGGACCGGGTCCGCGGCGAGCTGCTGGCCCAGGGCTGGACCGTGCCGCCGACCGAGGCGAACTTCGTCTGGCTGCGCCTCGGCGACGACACCGCCGACTTCGCCGCTGCCTGCGACCGCGAGGGGGTGGCCGTGCGGCCGCTCGGCGCGGACGGCGTGCGCGTGTCGATCGGCGACCGCGAGGCCAACGACGCGTTCCTCGCGGTCGCCCGGGCGTATCCCCGCCGTCACTGACCCTGACATCGCCGTCCCTTAACCTGAGCCTGGCAGCGAGCGAGCCAAAGGGCGCGGTGCCGCCTGGACTGACGAGCGAGGGACGCCTGAGGGCGCCCCGGAGGCGAGCGGGAAGCAGAGTGAAGGTTCATGTGCTCCACGAGAACCCGGACTGGTACGCGCCGCTGGGCGCGGCCTTCGACGCGGCCGAGGTGCCGCACGAGCAGTGGCTGCTCACCGGCGGGATGCTTGACCTGGACGACGTGCCTGCGGCCGGGGTGTTCTGGTCGCGGATGAGCGCGTCGTCGCACACGAGGCGCCACCCCTACGCCAAGGACCAGGCCCGGGCGGTCCTGAGCTGGCTGGAGTCCCACGGCCGCAGGGTGGTGAACGGGCGGCGGGCGCTTGAGCTGGAGGTGAGCAAGGCCGCCCAGCTTGCCGCGCTGCGGGCAGCCGGATTCGACGTGCCGCGCACGCTGGCGGTGGCCGGGACCGCCGAGCTGCCCGCCGCGGCCAGGAAGCTGCCCGTTCCGTTTATCAGCAAGCACAACCAGGGCGGCAAGGGCCTGGGCGTCCGCCTGTTCTCTAGCCATGACGAGTTCGATGCCCACCTGGCCTCACCGGAGTATCTGGCGCCGGTGGACGGGATCACCCTGCTCCAGGAGTACCTGGCGGCCGCCGAGCCGTTCATCACCCGGGTCGAGATCGTCGGCGGCGCGTTCGTGTACGCGATCACCGCGGACACCGCGCGCGGCGGCTTCGAGCGCTGCCCGGCCGACGCGTGCGCGGCAGACCAGGCGCCCGGTCCGGCGGGCGGCGCGGACGACGGTTCGGGACAGGATCCGGTGCCAGGCCCCGCGCTCTTCGCGCTGCGGGAGGGCTTCGATCACCCGATCATCGGGCGCTACCTGGACTTCGCCCGCCACCAGGGCGTCGAGATCGCCGGGTTCGAGTTCATCGAGACCGCGGACGGCCGTATGGTCACCTACGACGTCAACACCACGACCAACTACAGCGCGGAGATCGAGGCTGTGGCCCCGCGGCCCGCGCTGCCCGAGGTGGCGGCCTTCCTCGGGCGGTTGCTGGCCGAGGAAGCCAGGCGGCCAGGGGAGCCGCGGCGGACGCCGGGCCAGGCGACAGCGGGAAAGGGGTTCGGCTGATGCGGTTCGGATACTGGATGCCGGTTTTCGGAGGATGGCTGCGCAATGTCAGCGACGAGGGCATGACCATCGCCTGGCCCTACATCCGCGACCTGGCCGTGGAGAGCGAGCAGCACGGCTTCGAGCTGACGCTGATAGCCGAGCTCAACCTGAACGACATCAAGGGGCACCGCGCGCCATCGCTGGACTGCTGGACCCTGGCCCCGGCCGTCGCCGCCGTCACCCAGAGGCTTGAGCTGATGCTCGCGGTCCGGCCCAACTACCACTCGCCGTCGCTGACCGCCAAGGCCCTGTCCACGCTGGACACGATCGCGCCGGGCAGGCTGTCGCTCAACGTCGTGTCGTCCTGGTGGAAGGACGAGGCGGCGCAGTACGGCGCCCCGTTCGACGTGCACGACGCCAGGTACGCGCGCACGCAGGAGTGGCTGGACATCGTCTCCCGGCTGCTGCGCGAGGACACCGTGACGCACCGGGGACCGCTCTACCAGCTCGAGGGGGCCGTGCTCGAACCCAAGCCGGTCCGGCCGGCTCCCGTCTACATGGGAGGCGAGTCGCCGAAGGCCAAGGAGGTCATCGCCGCCCAGGCGGACGCTTACGTCATGCACGGGGATGCCCCCGAGGTCATCGCCGAGAAGGTCGCGGACTTGAGTGCCCGGCGGGCCGAGGCCGGGCGGCCGCCGCTGACGTTCGGCGTATCCGGATACGTGATCTGCCGTGACACGGAGGCCGAGGCCCAGGCCGAGCTCGACCGTATCCTGAATGTCCGGTCATCGCCCGAGGCCTACGCCTCCTACCAGGACTTCGTCCAAGGCTCGCAGCTTGAGTCGCAGGTCTCCCTGGAGGAGTACAGCGTCTCTAACCGGGGCCTGCGCAGCGGGCTCATCGGCACCCCCGGACAGATCATCGAGCGCCTCCGCGCCTATGAGCGAGCCGGAGTCGGCCTCATGCTGCTCCAGTTCTCGCCGCAGCGCGAGGAGATGGCCCGCTTCGGCACCGAAGTGATCAGCCGCTACGCCGGCCCGGCGTGATCAGCCCAGGCTCAGCCTGGCACCCTAACGTCGCACCCCCGCCCCAGCCGACGGGCTGGGGCCCGGGGGGCCAGCGGGCGGGCGTGCCGCCCCGGGCTCAGTGCGCGGCGCGTTGCCCTGGTTCGTCGCGCCGTCGTGGCTCCAGCTTCTCCACGACCAGCCGGTAGAACTGGCGGGGGCGGCCGGGCTGAGGCGTCCTGGTCGGGGGCAGCGGCCAGGCCAGGCCCTCCTCGACCAGGATGTGCAGCAGTCGCCGGGCCGTGCGCGGCGTGACCGCGAGCAGCCGCCCGGCGGTCTCGGCGTCCACGATGAAATTGGCGTCCGTGGCGGCCAGCTTGTCGGCCAGCCGGGACAGTGTCTCGAGGCCCCGCACCCGGCGAGCACCAGCCTCGGGCAGGCGCGGAGCGGGAACCGGCACGAGCCCCTCCCGGCCCGGCGCGATCCCCGGCATTCCGCCCCCGGACTGCGCGCGAACGAGGGCCGCGCGGGCATGGGCCTCCGCCTCCACGGCGGTCCGGCCCATGCCGATGCCCACTTCGATGGTGACGCCCAGATCGCTGCGCGCGCGCTCGGCGAAGGGCGGGGACCGGAAGCCGTCGGTCGCCCGGGCCAGGGAGCCGCGGGTCGCGACGATCAGGAACCCATGGTCACTCGTCGGGCTGACCGCCGCATGAATGCGCTGCGCCTCCTGGACCAGGAACCTGTGCACGGTGAGCCGCATTTCCTCGCGTGACTGCCGCGGGGATCCGCGCCGGCCGGTGTCCCGCAGGGCCGGGACCTCCACGAGGGCCAGCGCGAGCTGCGCGTCCTCGAGCCTGCGGTAGCCGCCGAGCAGAGCAGCCGTGCGCAGCGCCGAGCGGATATCGCTGCCCGTCGGCCGCAGTATGAACACCGGAACACCCGTGGCGGACAGCTTCTGGGCCACCGACTGCATGCAGGTGAACGCGACCGACGTCTCGTTCCGCCGCCAGAGCCGCTCGTGGAACGAGGCCATGACCGCCGGGCTGCCGGGGTCCTCGCGCACGTGGACGCCCAGCGACGGAACGCCGAGTTCGGCGAAGGCGTCCTCGACGTCCGCGCGGCTCAGGACGTCGACGCTGGCCCGGGCTGGGTCGCTGCCGGTTTCCCGGCTGGCCCGCAGCAGCGCGGCGTAGAGCGCGCCGCCGCCGAGGGGCACGTACGTGGCCGGACCGGTCAGCACGCCCGCTGCGCGGGCGTACTCGTACGGGACCCGGCTGGCGAACAGGCAGACGTCGATCGCCGAGCCCAGCCTCACGACCTGGTCGGCAGCCTCCTGCTCGTCCCGGTAGGCGGCCGCTACCAGCCGCCGGGGCGGCCCGCCCTCGGCCGCGGCGACCGGGCCCCCGGCACCGGCCTTCCCGCTGGCCCATGTACCGGAAAGCATGATTCTTTCCACCAGCTCGTGCGGCCCGACGATCCCGATGGTGAGCTCGCCCTGAGCCCGCCTGGGGCCGTTCACCGCGAGCCGCATCTGCTCGCCGACCGGATGCCCCCGGCGCCCGGCCACATACCCCCGTATTCCCATATGCCTAAGGCCACGTCACGTCCCATCTCCGGTCGGCTTCCCGTGATGTGAGAATGCCTCTCTACTGTTCGTAACTCACGGAGAGGATCACCGGAAGAGCCAATTATTGACGCCCCTGAGTCCGCTGGTATGGAGCACATGCCGGAACAGCGGAAAAATGGCCCGTGAAGTCCCCTACTCCAGCGCCGCGCGGGGCCTGGGCCTCAGCCCGTGACCTCGATCCTAACGCCCGCCGAGAGCCTGGTCAGCGGCCCGAGTCCACGGTAATGTCGGCGCCCAGCGTGGCCAGCCGCCCCGCCATCGAGGCGTGACCGCGGTCGATCAGGTAGCCCGGCGAGACGACGGTCTCGCCCTCGGCGGCCAGGCCGGCCAGGATGAGCGCGACTCCGCTGCGCAGGTCGTGCGCGACCACCTCCGCGCCCTTCAGCACCGAGGGCCCGTGGACTAGGGCGGCGGTTCCGGCCACCTCCACCTTCGCGCCCATCTTGTTGAGCTCGGCGGCCAGCGTGTACCGCCCGTCGAAAATGGTTTCCCTGATGTAGCTGGTGCCGTCGGCCAGGGTGCTGAGCGCCATGATCGGCGACTGCAGGTCGGTCGCGAAGCCCGGGAACGGGCTGGTGATCACGTTGATCGGGCGCAGGTCCCGGCCCCGGCGAACCTGCAGGATGGCGCCGTGGGTCGAGAACTCGACCCCCATCTGCTCCAGCTTCCAGCGCACCACGCCGAAATGATCGAGCGAGGCGCCGACCAGGCTCAGCTCGCCGCCGGTTATCGCGGCCGCCATGGCGAACACCGCGGCGTCGATGCGGTCAGCCATCACGGTGTGCTCGACGGCGTGCAGCTCGCGGACTCCTTCGACGGTCACGAAGCCGGTGCCACCGCCGCTGATGTTGGCGCCCATCTTCGTGAGGAACGCGATGACGTCGAGTACCTCGGGCTCCATGGCCACGTTGTCGATCACGGTGGTGCCCTGCGCCAGTGACGCGGCCATGATCAGGTTCTCGGTGCCGGTGTGCGAGGGCGTGTCCAGGTAGAGGTGCGCGCCGCGGATCTGGTTGGCCTTGATGTGGATGGTCGTCTTGCGCTCGTCCACCGTGCAGCCGAGCCGGGCGAAGCCCCGGTAGTGGAAGTCAAGGTTCCGGCTGCCGAGATTGCATCCGCCGATGCCCTCGATGGTCGCCTCGCCCAGGCGGTGCAGCAGGGCGGGCACGAACACCACCGAGGCCCGGAACCTGCGCGCGATCTCGGCGGGCAGCACCGAGCTGGTCAGCTCGGAGGCGTCGACCACCAGGGTCCGCTCAGCCTCGTGGAACTTGACCACAGCGCCCACGGCCTGCGCCAGCTCGACCGCCCTGCGCACGTCCTCGATCACGGGCACGTTCCTGAGCACCGTGCGGCCCTTCTCGGGCAGCAGCGAGGCAGCGATCATCTTCAGGGCGGCGTTCTTGGCGCCCTGCACAAAGACCGTGCCCTGCAGCGGGTGGCCGCCGCGCACGCGGTAGCAGGTCTCAAGACCGGTGGTCATAGAGCTGGGGCTCCTGTCCGTCAGGTGAGCGGCGTGCATATCCCGGCCTGCCGACTGCAGTGTGGTGGCCTCCGGCCAGCCAGACGGCAGGCCGCCCGATAGCAGGCTGCCTGATTCGTGCGACGTCCAGTATTCCACCGCTCCCCAGCCCCCCAGACCATGACGACGATGTTACGTAGAGTATCCACTGCACAACCAGAAGTAGCGGGAGGGTTCCGGCTCGTCCGGGCGATCTGACTCTAGCCCCAGCTCAGCCCGGTAATGCTCTCGCAGGCCCGGGCATACGTGTCACCGGTGTGCTCGACCACGAGTTCGGGCCGCGCGGGCGGCGGCTCCGGGCCGTGGCGATCCAATCCGGACTCCGGTGACTCACGCAAGCTGCTCCAGCCGCTCGAAGACGGGCTCGAGCCGCTCGACGTAGCGCCGCGGGCGGCACGCCTCATCCAGCCTGGCTTCGTCCAGCGGCTGGCCGCGCTCGGCGGCGTGCTTGCGGAGCGTCTCGCGCAGCGGCGTTCCGTTCTGGTGGGTGTCCATGGCGGCCGCCTGGACCAGGGCGTAGGCATCCTCGCGAGACAGTCCCGCCGCGACCAGCTCGAGCAGCACCGCTGAGGTGTAGATCAGGCCGTGAGTGGCGTCCAGGTTGGCCCGCATCCGCGCCGCGTCGACCTGCAGGCCGGTGATAAGGCTGGTGGTCTGGTCCAGCAGGAAATCGGTGGTTATGGCGGCGTCCGGCAGCGCGACCCTCTCGGTGGACGAATGCGAGATGTCGCGCTCGTGCCAGAGCGGAATGCCTTCCATCACCGGAACCACCTGCGCGCGCACCACTCTCGCCAGGCCGCTGATCCGTTCGGAACGGACCGGGTTCTTCTTGTGCGGCATGGCCGATGAGCCCTTCTGGCCCTGGCCGAAAGGCTCGGCCAGCTCGGCGACTTCCGTCTGCTGCCCGAGCCTGATCTCAAGGGCGACCGCCTCGCACACACTCGCGATCAGGGCCAGAACGCCCACCCACTCGGCCATCCCGTCCCGCATCACGACCTGGCTCGCCACGTCCGCCGGCCACAGCCCGAGCTCGGCCAGCACCTGCGACTCGATGGCCGGGTCGATGTTGGAGTACGTTCCGACGGGGCCGGACAGCTTGCCCACGGCGATTCCCGCGCGGGCCCGGACCAGCCGGTCCCGGCACCGGGCCATCGCGAACGCGAAGTCGGCCACCCGGTGCCCCCACACATCGGGCTCGGCGTGGATGCCGTGCGTCCGGCCGACCCGGAGCGTGCCGCGGTGCGCCAGCGCGTGCTCTCGCAGGCCCGCGGTCAGCGTTGAGCACCTCGCCATCAGCAGGTCGGTGGCCTCGGTGAGCTGCACCGCCAGCGCGGTGTCCAGCAGGTCGGATGAGGTCATCCCGAAGTGGACGTACGCCGCGGCCTGCCGGGGGACGGTATTGTCCGCCCAGGCGGACAGGAACGCGATGACATCGTGGCCGGTCACGGCCTCGATCGCGGCTACCGCCTCGGGCGTCGGCGGCGGCGCGGCCCGTACCGGCGGCACGCTGTCGGCTGGCACCGTGCCCGCGCGCGCGTGCGCCTCGAGCACCAGGGTCTCGACCCTGCACCAGAGCTCGTACTTGTGGGCCTCGCTCCAGACACGGCCCATCTCGGGCAAGGTGTACCGCTCGATCACGTCATCCATCCTGCCGCAGCCTGACGCCGTTCCAGCACCAGCATGCCGGCCAGCAGCGCCGTGACCACGGCCAGCTGCACCTCGATCGCGACGAAGGCGCCGATCACCGCGGTGACCAGGGCCAGCACGGCGGCTGCGATCCGCACGCGCACCGGCCCGAAGCCCAGCTTCCGCCGCATGGCCACGTTGCCCGCCAGGAACAGGGCCGCGCCCCCGGCGAGGTCATGACTCGGCCGACGTCGCGGCCGCGGGACCCTCGGCAATGTCCCGCCGGTACCACCCGCCCCGCATCCTGATCTTTCCCGCCGCCTCGTAGGCCGCCGAACGGGCGCCGGCCAGGTCCGCGCCAGTCCCCACGACGTTGAGCACCCGCCCGCCGCTTGATACCAGGCGGCCATCCCCGGCAGCCGACGTGCCCGCGTGCAAGATGTAGGCCGCCGCTACCCGTTCTGCCTGTTCTATGCCGTCGATCTGGTCGCCCTTGGCCGGCGTGCCGGGGTATCCCTCCGCGGCGATCACGACAGTCACCGCGGCACCGGGCGTCCAGCGCGGCTGGCCGGCGCCGGAGAGCCCGCCGACGGCCGCGGCGCCCAGCAGCCCGGCCAGCGGCGTGGCCAGCCGGTCGAGCACGACCTGCGTCTCCGGGTCGCCGAACCGGGCGTTGAACTCGACCACCCGGATTCCCGTATCGGTCAGGCACAGGCCCGCGTACAGCAGCCCGCTGTACGGCGTGCCGCGGCGGCGCAGCTCGGCGAGGGCGGGCCGGATGACCGTGGACAGCGCTTCCTCGGCCACATCGCCAGGCGCCCAGGGCAGCGGAGCATAAGCGCCCATCCCCCCGGTGTTCGGCCCGGTGTCGCCGTCGTGGGCGCGCTTGTAGTCCTGCGCCGGGAGCAGCGGCACCGCCACGTCGCCGTCCGCCAGCGCGAATATCGATATCTCGGGACCGTCGAGGAACTCCTCGATGACGACCGTCCCGCAGGCTCGCGCGTGCGCGGCGGCCTTGCGCCGGTCCCCGGTCACGACGACGCCCTTGCCGGCGGCGAGCCCGTCCGCCTTAACCACGTACGGCGGGCCGAAGGCCTCCAGGGCCGCGTCGACCTCGGCGCCCGTCACGCACGTCCGGGCCGCGGCGGTGGGGATGCCGGCCGCGGACATGACCTGCTTGGCGAACGACTTCGAGCCCTCGATCATCGCGGCGTCCCGGCCGGGCCCGAAGCAGGCCCTGCCGGCGGCCCGGACCGCGTCGGCCACTCCGGCCACGAGCGGGGCCTCGGGGCCGATGACCACCAGGTCGGCCCCGATCTTGGCGGCCAGGGCGGTGACGCTTCGCTGGTCGCCAGGCGCGACGTCGTGGATCTCGGCGATGCGGGCGATCCCGGGGTTGCCCGGCGCCGCGTGCAGGCTGGTGACCTCCCGGTCGCTGGCGAGGGCGCGCGCCAGGGCGTGCTCGCGGCCGCCGGATCCGATGACGAGGACTCGCACGGCGGCGAGCCTACCGGCCCCGGCCGACGGCCGAGGCGTTCAGATCAGCGGGCGGAGCTGGAGCGTCTGATCACGCCGCGGGCCCACGCCGATCCCGGCCAGCGGGGCGCCGATCATGTCCTCGAGGGCCCGCACGTAGTCTTGCGCGTTGCGGGGGAGGTCCCCGAAGTCCTTGGCCGACGTGATGTCCTCCCACCAGCCGTCCAGGTACTCGTAGACCGGTACCGCGTGATGGAAATCGGTCTGCGTCATGGGGATCTCGTCGTGCCTGGTCCCGTTCACGTCGTAGGCGACGCAGACCGGCACCCGCTCCAGGCCGGACAGCACGTCGAGCTTGGTGAGGAAGTAGTCGGTGATCCCGTTGACCCGGGTGGCGTACCTGGCGATGACGGCGTCGAACCAGCCGGTGCGGCGCGGCCTGCCGGTGGTGACGCCGTACTCCTGGCCGGTCTTCCTCAGCCACTCGCCTTCCGCGCCGGTGAGCTCGGTGGGGAACGGGCCCGCGCCGACCCGCGTGGTGTAGGCCTTCACGATCCCGATCACCTTGGTGATCCGGGTCGGGCCCAGGCCCGACCCGGCGCAGGCCCCGCCCGCCGTGGGAGAGGACGAGGTCACGAACGGGTAGGTCCCGTGATCCACGTCCAGCTGGGTCGCCTGGGCGCCCTCGAGCAGCACTACCTTCTGCTGGTCCAGTGCCTGGTTGAGGACCAGCCCGGTGTCGGCCACGTACCGCTGGAGCCGCTCGAAGTGGCCCAGGTACTCCGCGGCCGTCGCCTTGGCGTCTATCCCGCGGCGGTTGTAGACCTTGGTGAGTACCTGGTTCTTCTCGCGCAGCGCGAGCTCGAGCTTCTGGCACAAGATCCCCGGGTCGAGCAGGTCCTGTACCCGGATGCCCACCCGCGCCGCCTTGTCGCTGTAGGCCGGCCCGATCCCGCGGCCCGTGGTGCCGATGCGGGCGGTGCCCAGATGGCGTTCTGTCACCTTGTCGAGGGCTATGTGGTGGGGCATGATCAGGTGCGCGCTGGCGGAGATGAGGAGCCGGTCGCAGGACACGCCGCGCGCCTGCAGCCCGTCGATCTCCTCGAGCAGGACCGCCGGGTCGATCACGACGCCGTTGCCGATGACCGGAGTGGCCTGCTTCGACAGGACGCCGGCCGGCAGCAGGTGCAGAGCGTAGCTCTCGTCGCCGATGACGACGGTGTGCCCGGCGTTGTTGCCGCCCTGGTACCTCACCACGTAGTCGACGTCGTCACCGAGCAGGTCGGTCGCCTTGCCCTTGCCCTCGTCGCCCCACTGCGCGCCCACGATCACGATGGCGGGCATCTCACCGGCCCTTCCGGATCACGCCGAAGCCCCTGTCCGCGGCGGACTCTGCCCCACATTCCGTGATCCCGGACCCGAACGCGTCACATACGCGTGGCGCGGGCTCAGTCCGGGATCATGGAATATGAGTTCCGTGCCAGCGCGGCAGGGGCTCTTGCGATCGCATGCTACCGGACGGTGGCCGCCTCAGGTGTTTTCGAGCGCCGCGGCAGCGGTCGCGCTGCTGTCGCGCAGAAACTCCGCGCAGCGGCTCGCCTCGTCGTCCTCCCCGATGGCTGCCGCGGCGACCGCGAGCATGTGCAGCGCGCGCAGGAAGCCGCGGTTCGGCTCGTGCTCCCACGGGATCGGCCCGTAGCCCTTCCAGCCCGCCTGGCGGAGCTGATCCAGGCCGCGGTGATAGCCGGTCCGGGCGTAGGCGTACGCGGCGACCGGGTCGCCATTCTGCATCGCGCGCTCGGCCAGGGCCGCCCAGGCGGCGCTGTAGGCAGGAAAGTCGGCGGCCACGCGGGCCGGGTCGGCGGCTTGCCGCAGCGCCTCACTGGCCCGGGCGTCGTCGGGCAGGTACGTGGGCGCGGGCCCGCCGAGCAGGTTCTGGTGCGTCATGGCAGCTATCTTGCCTCCGCGAGCGGTCACGGCCCGCATCAGGTCCGCGAAGGGCTCGGTAGGTTTAGCGGTATGGAGGTTAGCTGCACGACAGACGGTGAGCTCGCGGCGGCGGCCAGCGGCGTGTTCTCGCTCGGCGGCAACGTGGCGGTCACCCGCCTCGGGTACGGCGCGATGCGCATCACCGGCCCCGGCATCTGGGGGGAGCCCGCGGACCGGGGCGCCGCGATCCAGGTCTTGCGCCGGGCGGTCGAGCTAGGCGTCGACTTCATCGACACGGCCGACTCCTACGGGCCGTTCGTGAGCGAGGAGCTGATCCGCGAGGCACTGCATCCCTATGGCGACGTGACGATCGCCACCAAGGGAGGACTGTTTCGCCCCGGGCCGGACCAGTGGGGCCAGGATGGCCGGCCCGAGTATCTGCGGCAGTGCGTGGAGATGAGCCTGGGCCGGCTCGGCCTCGAGACGATCGACCTCTACCAGCTGCACCGCATTGATCCCAAGGTCCCCGCCGCCGACCAGGTCGGCGAGCTGAACCAGCTGCGGAAGGAAGGCAAGATCCGGCACATCGGGCTGTCCGAGGTGAGCGTGGCCGACATCGCCGAGGCCCGGCTGACCGCTCCGATCGCGTCCGTGCAGAACCTCTACAACCTGCTCGACCGGCGGCACGAAGCGGTCCTCGACTACTGCGAGCGGGAAGGGCTCGGCTTCATGCCGTACTGCCCGATCGCGACCGGCCAGCTCGCGAGTCCCGTCGGCCCCCTGTCGATGCTCGCCAGGCAGGCCGGCGCCAGCCCAGTGCAGCTGGCCCTGGCCTGGATGCTGCACCGCTCCCCGGTCATGCTGCCGATCCCGGGAACCGGCTCGGTCACCCACCTGGAGGAGAACGTGGCCGCCGCTCAGCTGGAGCTGACCGACGAGCAGTTCCGCGCCCTGTCGAGTCTCGCCGCACCGACACCGTAACCAGCGCGAGATCACGACAGCGCCGGGACAGATGATCGCGGCCCTGCGGCGCGCGTTCGAGCGGGGCGATGCTGCCCGGCAGCGAGATGAGTAGCCAGCACGGCGGACTCTAGCCGCCGAGCAGGTGCTCCAGCCGGGCGGCCACCTCGCGGTAGCGGGCCACCGGGATCAGGTGGACGCCGTCGAACGCCCCGGAGTCCCGGATCCTCAGCACCTGCTCGCAGGTGGCCTCGACCCCGGCGCGGCGGTCGGCTGCGATCTCCCGCAGCAGCGGGCCCGGGATGTCGATGTCCGGAATCGCGGCCGCGAGGCGCCGAGCGTGTCCCTCACTGGCCAGGACCATCACCCCCGCGAATACCGGAACGTCGACGGGATTGGCGTCGCGCCACCGCAGCAAGGCCTCCAGGGAGAAGCTGACCTGGACGAACAGGAAGTCTGCGGCTCGCTTCCAGGCTGGCAGCGGGCGCAGTGCCGCCGCCGCGCCGACCCGGAACGGCGGCACTCCCGCGAACGCCGCTTCGCCCGGCAGCGCGCGGACCTCCTCGATCATCGCCCGAACGTTCAGCTCCCCGGTCCGGCCGCCCGAGCTTGGCTTGTCCCCGTACACGAACAGGAACTGGCCGACGCCGTACGCGGCCGCGGTGAGCAGATCCCGGCGGAACCCCAGGAGGTTCCGGTCCCGTGAGTTCAGGCACGCGATGCAGCGGCCTCCCATGGCCTCGACCTCGTGCGCGACCGCAACACTGGACACCGTGGCGCGGCCGATGTGGTTGTCCGGGACGAGGAAGGCATCGGCGACCTTGCTCAGGGTTCCGATCTGGTGCCGGACGTGCTTCAGGTCCGGCCGGGTGGGCGGCTCGATCTCGCAGACGACCTGGAACGGGTGACCTGCCATTGAGCCAGCCTAAGGATCGAGGCCTGCGGGCCAGGACGCGGTCAGCCGAGTTTCTTGCCCGCTGACATCAGGTCCTGGCAGGCCTGGACGACGCGGGCGGTCATCGACTCTTCCGCCGCCTTGCCCCAGGTCCGCGGGTCGTAGGCCTTCTTGTTGCCGACCTCGCCGTCGACCTTGAGCACCCCGTCGTAGTTGGTGAACATGTGGCCGGCCACCGGCCGGGTGAACGCGTACTGCGCGTCGGTGTCGACATTCATCTTGACCACGCCGTACGAGATCGCCTCGCGGATGTCCTCGAGCGCTGAGCCCGAGCCGCCGTGGAACACCAGGTCGAAGGGCCTGTCCTGGCCGTACTTGGCTCCAACCGCGTCCTGGATTTCCTTCAGCACCGCGGGACGCAGCTTGACGTGACCTGGCTTGTAGACACCGTGCACGTTCCCGAACGTCGCGGCCAGGACGTACCGGCCGTTCTGGCCGAGGCCCAGCGCCCCGGCGGTGGCCAGGGCGTCCTCGGGCGTGCTGTAGAGCTTCTGGTTGATCTCGCCGACGATCCCGTCCTCCTCACCGCCGACGACCCCGATCTCCATTTCCATCACCACGTGCGCGCTGGAGCACTGCTTGAGCAGCTCGGTGGCGATCTCCAGGTTCTCGGCCAGCGGCACGGCCGAGCCGTCCCACATGTGCGACTGGAACAGCGGCTCCTCGCCGCGCGCCACCCGCTCCGCCGAGATCTGGACCAGCGGGCGCATGTAACTGTCCAGCTTGCCCTTGGGACAGTGGTCGGTGTGCAGCGCGATGTGGACCGGGTACCGGGCGGCCACCGTCCGGGCGAAGTGGGCCAGCGCGACCGCCCCGGTGACCATGTCCTTCACTCCCTGGCCCGACAGGTACTCGGCTCCCCCGGTGGAGACCTGGACGATCCCGTCGCTGTCGGCCTCGGCGAACCCGCGGATCGCAGCGTTCAGCGTCTGGCTGGAGGTCACGTTGATAGCCGGGAAGGCGAAACCGTGCTCCTTCGCGCGGTCGAGCATCTGCGCGTATACCTCTGGAGTTGCAACGGGCATGACGGTTGCCCCCTCTCATTCTCACTCGATGCTGCCCTCAGTATCCCCGCCCGCGAAGTCCGGCACCGCGTCCCCCCTGGGGTTGGCAAGTGCTGGCGGAATAAGGCATTTGACGACGATAGCGAGCGAGCGTACGGTTTCAGCCGCCCGATCAGGTGGTGGTGGTGTGACTCCCGGCCGGGGAGCCTGGCGGTGCCGGGAGGAGTTCAGCCCAGACCGAGGTCAGCCAGCTCGTAGGCCGCGCGGTACGGCAGGCCGCGCTGAATGACCCGCTGTCTGGCTCCGCGCTCCACGATGACGGCGACGCCCACCACCTCGGCGCCGGCCTCGAGCAGGGTATCCACGGCGGTCAGGACGGAGTTCCCGGTGGTGGAGGTGTCCTCCACGGCCAGAACACGGCGGCCGACGACGTCCGGTCCCTCGATCCTGCGCTGCAGGCCGTGAGCCTTCTCGGCCTTGCGCACGACGAAGGCATCCAGATGCCTGCCCTGAGCACCGGCGACATGCATCATCGCCGTCGCCACGGGATCGGCGCCGAGCGTCAGGCCCCCGACGGCGTCGAAGGCCAGATCGGCGGTCGCCTCGAGCATCACCCGGCCGGCCAGCGGCGCGGCACGGCCGTCCAGGAGCACCCGGCGCAGGTCGATGTACCAGTTCGCGTGCTGTCCCGACGACAGGACCACGTCGCCGTGGATCACTGCCTTCGACTGGATCACGCTGAGCAGCTCCGCGCGGTCGGTCACGCCAGCCGAGCTTATCCGTCGCCCTGACCTAGCGGAAGCGCGCCCGGCCGGCGTGGCTGGCGCCGGGCCCTTGGGCCGATGACAGGGACGATCCTCGGTGGATGCCCGTCGTGATCTGCGCGTTATGTCACGACGACGGCCACGCGCTGGTAACGTCTCGCGTCGAGAGAAGGGACGGTATCGGGTGGATCGTTGCGCGCTGTTCGTCGATGCGGGCTACGTGCTCGCCGACGGCGCCATGGCCGTCCACGGAACCCGTCAGCGGGGCTCTGTCGCCTGGGACCATGCAGGCCTCGTGAAGCTGCTTACCGGGCTGGCACGAGACCGCACCGGCCTTCCGGTGCTGCGCTGCTACTGGTACGAGGCGACTGTCGAGGGACGGCGCAGCTCCGAGCACGAGACGCTGGCCGACCTTCCCGGGCTCAAGCTCCGGCTCGGCCGGATACGACCGGGCCGGCGTGAGGGCGTCCAGACTGAGATGCACCGGGACCTGGTCACGCTCGCCAGGAACCGCGCGGTCAGCGACGCTGTCATCGTCAGCGCCGAGGAGGATCTCGCCGAGATCGTCACCGAGGTACAGGATCTCGGCATGCGCGTCGCCGTCGTGCACATCACGGTGGACGGGAACTCGACGATGTCCCGGCCTCTGCGCCAGGAGTGTGATGACATCGTCGACATTTCCGGCGCCCACCTGCGGCCGTTTGTGGATCTCATTGCCGGGGCCGAGCCGGCCGACCGCGAGGAGCAGTACTCAAATGGGAGCTACCCCGCGCGCAGTCACGAGGCGCAGAGCCACGAAGCGCGGAGCTACGAGCCGCGGAGCTTCGAGACGCCGACCTACCAGCGGATGGGCCTGGCCAACGGTCACGGGGCTGGCCTCGGCGCGGTAACCCACCAGGGTCTGCCGGCCGCCGCGCTTCCCGCGCCGCCGACGATCTATACCGCGCCCGTGGTCGAGGAGTACCAGCGCACGGCGGATCCGACCGGTCCAGGCTTGATGGGCCGGGACTCGATGGGCCGCGACTCGATGGGGACAGGCTCGGCGGATGCAGGCTCAATGGGTCCTGGCTCGCCGACCTCAGCCTCGCCTACTGCCCACCCGGGGGCCGCCAGCCTGTCGGGGCTCGCCGCCATCGCCCCTCCGCTCCCGGGCCCCGCAGCCCCGGCCGTGTCCCCGCCCCCGGCCGGCCTCTCGTCCCTGGCTGGCTCCTCGCCCGAGGCTGGCCCTCCCCATCACTTTGCCCCTTCGCATCAGGCGGGCCCCTCCCTTCAGGCTGGCTTTTCGCATCAGGCGGGCCCCTCGCATCAGGCTGACCATGGCGTCATGCCCGGTGAACGGGTCGGTTCTCACGGCGGTCGCGGGCTCGCGCCCGGCCAGCCCGGCGAACCGCAGGAAGCCGACGCCGCGCGGAACGCGCTCAGGCCCCAGCCAGCAGCCCCCAGTTCCGGCCGCCCGGGCGCGCACGCGTCCCAGTCGCCGATGGGCCAGGCATCCATGCCGCAGGCACCTCTTCAGTCACCGGTGCCCCAGTCGCCCGGTCCCGGGGATGTGCCGTTCGGGCACCACCCAGGGGAGTACCGGTCGCCCGAACAAGTCGGACCGCGCTCGGGCCTGCCGGTCCGGGAAGGGCCGGTCCGGGAAGGCCCGGGCCTGCGGGAAGGGATGAGCCGCGAAGGGATGGCCGCGCCGGGGGCGGAGGCCGGGCGCGCTGCCGCGCCGGCGGCGGCCCGGTTTGCGGACGCGTCAGGCCAGGCTCAGCGGGCGTCCGCCCATTCAGGGCCGGCCCAGCAGATGCCGTCTCACCAGATGCCGGCCCAGCGGATGCCGTCTCAGCAGATGCCGGCTCACCAGATGCCGGCTCACCAGATGCCGTCTCAGCAGATACCGGCCCAGCAGGTGGCGTCTCAGCAGATGCCGGCCCAGCAGATGCCGTTTCACCAGATGCCAACCCAGCAGATGCCGTCTCACCAGATGCCGGCCCAGCAGACGTCGCCCCACCAGTACCAGTCGCCCCCACGAGGACAATTCGACGGGGTCGGCCCCGGGCAGATGCCCCCCCCTCAGCAGTTCCACGGCTCCCAACCCGGCCAGCAATCGACACCCGCTCCGGGATCTGGCTATTCTTCCCCACACCACGAGCAGGGTCCGTACAGCGGGCCGCAGTCCGCCGCGCATTCATCGGTTCCGCAGCCCGTGCCCCAGCCCATGACCGTTTCCCTGGCCGACGCCGTCCAGGCCGCCCACGCCGAGGGGTTCGGCTTCGGGGACGCGGTGGCGAGGGACGCCCCGGCGCTGTGGCTGGAGGCGGTCCTGGCCCGCAAGCCCCGGATGCCTTCCGATCTTGAGGCCCGGCTGCTGCAGGGTTCGGCGCTGCCGATCGACTCACTGCTGCACGACGAGGTCAGGCACTCGCTGCGGCGCGGCTTCTGGGACGCGCTCGAGCGCTCCCGCAGATGACCCGGTCCAGGACCGCGGAGGCGCGTTGAGACCTGCTGCTGCTGGGTACCTTACCTAACGTGGTTGTGCTGAGCCGGGAGGAATTCGACGCGATCGAGTTCGATGCTGCCGCCAGCGGCGATCATCAGGCCGCCGCGAGGCGGATGAGCAAGCTCGCCGTGACCGCTACCCAGACCCGCTCGATGCCGCGCTCGGAGGCGTTCCTGCGAGCCGGGGAACAGTGGCTGCTCGCCGACGACCCAGCCGCGGCCGCCAGCGGTTTCCGGCTGGCGATGGCGGATGGCGGCCCGGTCTTTGTGGATCCCCGGGTTCCGCTGGCCCGGGCGCTGTTCCTGCTCGGCAAGTCGGCCGAGGCGCAGTCGCTGCTGGACAAGCTGAAAGCAGAGGGGCGGCGCGACCCGCGGACGTGCGATCTCGTCGCCGAGTTGCTGGTCGAGCGCGGAGATCTCGCTGGTGCCCTGAACTGGGCGACAGCGGGAGTGGAGCTGTGCCTGCAGCGCATACACAACGGCGTGCCCGCGCAGCGCGAGCCCGAGGAGGATCCCGCGCCGGGCCATAGTCCTGCCGCGCCCGCTGCGACCGGGTCCGGCGACGCAGAGGCTGAGCTGCGGCTGCTGCTGAGCCTCCGCTACCGGATCCGCAACGACCTCGGGCTGCCCGAGGATCGCTACGACGAGCTCATCGACGACGGGTGATGCTGTGCTCGCCTGGGACGCGCTATCAGGCGACGCCTTCACTCGTCGCTCGCTCCTCGCTCCTTAGTCCAGGCGCCGCCGCGCCCCTCTGGGCGCGGACCGTTAGCGCGTCGGCCGCCTCGTCGAGGTCGACTTCTGCGGAGTCGCCGTCGCTGATCTCGCCCGCCAGCAGCGCCCTGGCCAACTGGTCGCCGATCGCCGACTGGATCAGCCTGCGCAGCGGCCTGGCGCCGTAGACCGGGTCGAAGCCCGTGACGGCCAGCCACTCGCGCGCGGCCGGGGTGACGGTAAGCGTCAGCCGCCGGTCGGCGAGCCGCCGGGCCAGCCTGTCGACCTGGAGGTCCACGATCTCGGTGAGTTCCTCGGTAGTCAGGGCGTCGAACAGGATCACGTCATCGAGCCGGTTCAGGAACTCCGGCTTGAACGTAGCACGCACCACCGACATGACCGCGTCTTGCTTGGCGGTCTCATCCAGCCCGGGGTCGGCGATGAACTGCGAGCCCAGGTTGGAGGTGAGGACCAGTATGGTGTTGCGGAAGTCAACCGTCCGGCCCTGCCCGTCGGTGAGTCGGCCGTCGTCGAGTACCTGCAGGAGGATGTCGAAGACCTCCTGGTGCGCCTTTTCCACCTCGTCGAGCAGGATCACGGTGTACGGCCGCCGCCGGACTGCCTCGGTGAGCTGGCCGCCCTCCTCGTACCCGACGTAGCCGGGCGGGGCGCCGACCAGCCGGGCCACCGAGTGCCGTTCCGAGTACTCGCTCATGTCGATGCGGATCATCGCCCGCTCGTCGTCGAACAGGAAGTCCGCCAGGGCCTTGGCCAGCTCGGTCTTGCCGACGCCGGTCGGCCCGAGGAACATGAACGAGCCGGAGGGGCGGTCCGGGTCCGCGATGCCCGCGCGCGACCTGCGGACGGCGTCCGACACGGCCTGAACCGCCCTGGCCTGGCCCACCAGCCGCTTGCCGATCTCAGACTCCATCCGGAGCAGCTTGCCGGTCTCGCCCTCGAGCAGGCGGCCCGCGGGTATGCCGGTCCACGACGACACCACATCGGCGACGTCGTCGGGACCGACCTCCTCCTTGACCATCGGCCCGGCGCCGGTCAGCGCCCCATCGGTGCTCTCGGTCGCCGCGGCTTCCTCGATCTGCCGCTCCAGCACGGGAATCTCCCCGTACATCAGGCGCGAGGCGGCCTCGAAGTCGGCGTCCCGCTGGGCACGCTCGGCCTCCCCGCGCTTTTCGTCCAGGAGCTTCTTCAGTTCGCCGACCTTGTTCAGGCCCGCCTTCTCCCGGTCCCAGCGGGCGACCAGCCCCGTCAGCTGCTCCTGGCGGTCGGCCCGGTCGGCGCGGAGCCGCTCCAGCCGCTCCCGGCTCGCCGGGTCTGTCTCCTTCGCCAGCGCCATCTCCTCCATGAGCACCCGGTCCACGGCCCGCTGCAGCTCGTCGATCTCGACCGGCCTGGAGTCGATCTCCATCCGCAGCCGTGACGCCGCCTCGTCGACCAGGTCGATCGCCTTGTCCGGGAGGAACCGGGCCGTAATATAGCGATCGGACAGCGCCGCCGCGGCGACCAGCGCCGCATCGGAGATCTGCACCTGATGGTGCGCCTCATAGCGGCCCTTGAGCCCGCGCAGGATCGCGATCGTGTCCTCGACCGAGGGCTCGCCGACGAGAACCTGCTGGAACCGGCGCTCCAGGGCGGCGTCCTTCTCGATCCGCTGGCGGTACTCATCGAGCGTGGTGGCGCCGACCATGCGCAGCTCGCCGCGATGGCGCCCTCGGCGGCACCCGCGCCCACCACTGTGTGCAGCTCGTCGATGAACGTGATGACCCGGCCTTCGCTCTGCTTGATCTCGCCGAGCACGGCCTTCAGGCGCTCCTCGAACTCACCGCGGTACTTGGCTCCGGCCACCATCGCGCCCAGGTCGAGCGCGACCACGCGCTTGCCCCGGAGCGACTCAGGCACGTCACCGGCCACGATCCGCTGGGCCAGGCCCTCGACCACCGCGGTCTTGCCGACGCCCGGCTCCCCGATCAGCACCGGGTTGTTCTTGGTGCGCCGGGACAGCACCTGGATCACCCGGCGGATCTCGGCGTCGCGGCCGATGACCGGGTCGAGCTTGCCGTCGCGGGCGCTGCGGGTGAGGTCGATCCCGTACTTCTCCAGGGCCTGGTAGGTGCCCTCCGGATCCTGGCTGGTGACCCTGGCCGCGCCGCGGAGCTTCGCGAAGGCGGCCAGCAGGTCGTCCGGCCCGGCGCCGGCTCCCCGCAGCACGGTCGCGGCCTGGCCGCCGGCGGCCGCGAGCCCGACCAGGAGGTGCTCGACGGAGATGTACTCGTCGCCCAGCTCCTTGGCCCGCTTCTCCGCGGTGTTGAGCGCCGCCAGCAAGGGCCGCGAGGTTTCCGGAGCGCTCAAAGTGGCCCCGGCCGCCCGGGGCAGCCTGCCCAGCAGGTCGTTGGTGCTCTTCATCACGGCATCGGGATCGGCATCCGCGGCCTTCAGCAGCTGGTACGCCGTTCCGTCGTTTCCCTGCGCGAGCAGCGCGGCCAGCAGGTGGAGTCCGTCGACGTTCGGGTTTCCGGCCGCGGCGGCCTGCCGGACCGCCTCGGACAGTGCCTCCTGGCTCTTATGGGTGAATTTCTCGTCAGCCATGGTTGGCGCCTCGCATCTTCGCAGCTCGTCCCAGGGCCGTGGCGGCCGCCTGGGTTCCGCCCGGCTGCGCCGCGCCCGGAGGCTGGGCGGTCACCGACGCATCGGAGCGGCGCACGGGCACCAGCGCCGCGCCCTCGTTCCGGCTCCGCAGCAGCCCGGCCAGTCTGGCCGCTACCGCGCGGGTGGACTCGAGCTCCGCGCGGAGCTGGGTGATCTCGGCATGCAACTCGGCGAGCAGCATTCGGCTGCGCTGCTCCTCGTTCTCAAGCTCCAGGATCCGCTTGATCCCGGAAAGGTTGACGCCCTCCTCCTGGGACAGGCGCTGGACCTGGCGCAGCGCCAGGATGTGGCGCAGCGAGTAACGCCGGCCGCCGCCGGCCGACCGGCCGGGGGAGACCAGGCCGAGCCGGTCGTAGGCCCGGAGCGTCTGCGGATGCAGCCCGGAGAGCTGGGCGGCCACGGAGATGACGTACACCGGCGTGTCGTCGGATAGCTCGAACTGCATCACGTCATCTCCTCTCATCTTCTTGTCGCACTTCTCGTCTGCTGGTCATCGTGCTGTTCGCGGTCACCTGCGGTCGCCTCATCCGGCCTTGGCCTGGCGCAGCAGCTCATCGCGCGGGTCCTCGCCGGCCGTGATCTTGCGGAACGTCTCGAGTGCCTCACGGGCCTCGCCGTCGACGTTCTTGGGCACCTGCACGTCCACCGTGACCAGGAGATCGCCCACCGTGGAGTCCGAGCGCCTGACTCCCTTGCCGCGGACCCGGAACGTGCGGCCGTTCGGGGTGCCCGGCGGGATGCGGACGCTCACCGGCATCCCGCGGTGAGAGGGCACCTTGATCTCCGCGCCGAGCGCGGCCTCGGGGAACGTGACCGGCACGGTGACGGTCAGGTTGGAGCCGGACCGGCCGAACACGGGGTGCGGGGTGACGTGCACGCGCACGTACAGGTCCCCGGCTGGCCCGCCGCGCTCGCCGGGCGCGCCCTTGCCCTTGAGCTTGATGCGCTGGCCGTCGCCCACCCCCGCGGGGATACGCGCCTGGATCGTCCTCGTGCTCATGGCGTGCCCGCTGCCCGAGCACACCGGGCACGGGTCGTCCACGACGAGGCCGCGTCCGCGGCACGTCTTGCAGGGCTCGGAGAACGCGAAGTTGCCCAGGTTCCTGCTGCCCTGGCCGGTGCCCTCGCAGGTGGGGCACACCCGCGGGACGGTGCCCGCCTTGGCCCCGGTGCCCCGGCAGGTCTGGCACGGCCCCTCGCCGGCCAGGTGCAGCGACACTGTCGCGCCGTCGATCGCATCGCTGAAGGTCAGCGACGCCTCGGTCTCGACGTCCGCGCCCCGCCTGGGCCGCTGCTGGGTGGTGCGGCGGCCGAACACGCCGCCGAGCAGGTCTCCGAGGCCCCCGCCCGCGCCGCCGCCTGACGTTCCGCCGCCGAACAGGTCACCGAGATCGAAGCCGTAGCCGCCGCCGGCGCCGGTCGATCCGGGCATCCGGACCCCGCCGCCGAACAGGGAGCGAGCGTCGTCGTACTCCTTGCGCCTCTTGTCGTCGGACAGCACGTTGTAGGCCTCGGAGATCTCCTTGAAGCGCTCCTCAGCGCCCGAGTCGCCCTTGTTGGCGTCCGGGTGATACTTGCGGGCCAGCTTGCGGTACGACTTCTTGATCTCGTCGGCGCTGGCGCCCTTGCCGACACCGAGAACCTTGTAATAGTCCTTCTCGAGGAAGTCCTTGGTGCTCAACTGGCCTCTCCTCGTCGGGTACTAGTCGGTACCGCCCGCGCGCGGCGCGCCGTCGTGGGGCGTGTCAGCGCCGCCATCGCCGGACGGCGCCTCGTCGGCCTGCTCGGGAATGCGTGCGTCGTCTCCGCCGCCTTCGCTGACTTGCCGGTCTACGTCGCTGTCTATGTCACTGCCCGGGCCGGCCGGGCCGTCAGGCTCGTCTGGCTCGCCCGGCTCGGCGACCGCGACCCGGGCCGGGCGCAGGATCCTGTCGCCGACCTTGTAGCCGGGCTGCAGGATGCGAACTGCCGTCGGCTCGGTCACGTCCGGGGAGTAGGAGTGCATCAGCGCCTCGTGCAGCTTCGGGTCAAACGGGTCGCCGTCCTCTCCGTAGCTGGCGAGCCCGAGCTTGACGGTGGCCGACTCCAGTGACTCGGCCACCGACTTGAACCCGCCGGTCAGCTCTCCGTGCTCCCGGGCCCGGCCGATGTCGTCCAGGACCGGCAGGAGCTCGGTGAGCACGTTGGCTAGCGCCTGCTCCCGGACCGCTATCCGGTCCCGTTCGACTCGCTTGCGATAGTTCGCGTACTCCGCCTGCAGGCGCTGCAGGTCCGCGGTGCGCTCGGCGAGCCGGGCGGTCAGGTCGTACACCTCGGCCGCCTGTCCCGGGCCGGGAGCGCCCGCCGTCGGCCCGTTGGAAGCGCCTTCCGCGGGCCCGCTGCCCTGGCCGCCGGCGGCCGGCGGCCCGCCCGCGGGGGAGTCCCCGGAGGCAGGGTCCCCGGCTGCGGCCCCCCCGGCTGGAGCACCGCCGCCCGGCTTGGACACCGCGTGCCTGCCCGGCTTGGCCTGAGCCTGCCCACGCTGTGGCGGACTCGCCTGGCCCGGGCCAGCCTGCCGCCCGGCGTCTCGTACCTGGCCAGTGACCGGGTCGATGCGCCTGCGGTCACGGATGACCGGGCCCTGGCTGTCCTCTTCTCCAGACCTCATCAGGCGGCGCCACCTTCTGCGCCGGGCTTCTCGTCCTCGACGATCTCGGCCTCGACGACATCGTCGTCACCGGACGCGCCGGACTGACCGTCCGCGCCGCCGGCCTGGGCGCCTGCCGTGTTCGCGGCCTGCGACTGGGCATAGATGGCCGTGCCCATCTTCTGGCTGACCTGCGCGGCGTTCTCGGTGGCCGTCCTGATCGCCTCGGTGTCGGTGCCCTCCAGGGCCTTCTTCAGGTCAGCGATCGAGGACTCGACCTCGGACTTGACGTCGCCGGGGACCTTGTCAGCGTTCTCGGCCAGGAACTTCTCCGTGGTGTAGGCCAGGCTCTCGCCGCGGTTGCGGACCTCGGCCTCCTCGCGGCGCTGGCGGTCCTCCTCGGCGTACTTCTCCGCGTCCGCCATCATCCGCTCGATGTCGTCCTTGGCCAGCGCCGAGCCGCCCGAGATCGTCACGGACTGCTGCTTGCCGGTGCCAAGGTCCTTGGCGGAGACGTTCACGATGCCGTTCGCGTCGATGTCGAACGTGACCTCGATCTGCGGGATGCCGCGCGGTGCCGGGGCGAGGCCGGCCAGCTCGAACATGCCCAGCTTCTTGTTGTACGCGGCGATCTCGCGCTCGCCCTGGAACACCTGGATCTGTACCGACGGCTGGTTGTCGTCGGCCGTGGTGAAGATCTCTGACCGCTTCGTCGGGATCGTGGTGTTGCGCTCGATCAGCTTGGTGAAGATACCGCCCTTGGTCTCGATGCCCAGCGACAGCGGGGTCACGTCGAGCAGCAGGACGTCCTTGACCTCGCCCTTGAGCACGCCGGCCTGCAGGCTGGCGCCGACCGCCACGACCTCGTCCGGGTTGACGCCCTTGTTCGGCTCCTTGCCGCCGGTGAGGTCCTTGACCAGGTCGACCACTGCGGGCATCCGGGTGGCTCCGCCGACCAGCACCACGTGATGGATGTCGCTGAGCTTGACCCCGGCGTCCTTGATCACCTGCTGGAACGGCGCCTTGCAGCGGTCGAGCAGGTCAGAGGTCATCTTCTGGAACTCGGCCCGGCTGAGCTTGGTGTCCAGGTGCAGCGGGCCCTGCTCGGAGTGGGTGATGTAGGGCAGGTTGATCTGCGACTCGGTCGAGCTCGACAGCTCGATCTTGGCCTTCTCCGCGGTCTCCCGCAGCCGCTGCAGCGCCATCTTGTCCTTGGACAGGTCGGTGCCGTAGCTGTTCTTGAAGTCCTTGACCAGCCAGTCCACGACCCGCTGGTCCCAGTCGTCGCCGCCCAGGTGGTTGTCGCCGCTGGTGGCCTTGACCTCCACCACGCCCTCGCCGACCTCGAGCAGCGAGACGTCGAACGTGCCGCCGCCCAGGTCGAAGACCAGGATCGTGGCCTCGCCGGCCTTGTCCAGGTGGTACGCCAGGGCCGCGGAGGTGGGCTCGTTGATGATCCGCAGCACGTTCAGCCCCGCGATCTGGCCGGCCTCCTTGGTGGCCTGCCGCTGCGCGTCGCTGAAGTACGCGGGCACGGTGATTACCGCGTCAGTGATCGTCTCGCCGAGGTAGGACTCCGCGTCCCTCTTCAGCTTCTGCAGGATGAACGCGCTGATCTGCTGCGCCGTGAACTTCTTGCCGTCGATGGAGACGTTCCAGTCGGTGCCCATCTGGCGCTTGACCGAGCGGATCGTCCGGTCAACGTTGGTCACTGCCTGCCGCTTGGCGACCTCGCCGACGAGTACCTCGCCGTTCTTCGCGAAGGCGACGACGGACGGGGTAGTCCGCGAGCCTTCCGCGTTGGCGATCACCGCGGGCTCGCCGCCCTCGAGAACGGCGACGACGGAGTTGGTCGTCCCCAGGTCGATGCCTACCGCTCGTGCCATGAGTTCTGTCCTTGTGTGCTCGTGTGCCTGAGTTGAGTCTGTCCGGCGCAAGCTTGCCACGCTGCAATCCGTCCGGCAAATGACTTGAGCCTACCGTGCTCAACTTTACGCAGGGCACCGGTATTCCGGGGCTGGGCCTCGCATTCCCGGCGCAGTCCCGGGCTGGCCCGGGGACAACGTGCTCACCGGCGGCAGCATCCCCATATGCATAACGTCCGGTCCTGCGAACCTGGTCCCGTCCAGGGGCACCATCTCGTTCTGCACAGGTAAGAACGACGCCCGGCGGAACATTCCCCGGTGACGGCGCGTCCCCCGCCGAGCCCCGGGGACATCCCGGTGTCCGAAGCCGGCAGCGAGTTCACGTTGCGAACGCTGGGGTGACCGGGGTGATCCTGCCTACGATGTAGGCGGCCTCGCGGTCGCGGGAGCGGGCGCTGGCCATCCGGTACGGTCGCACTACATGAGAAGCCGGCGCGAGACGGCCGCGCGATCAGCCGACGCGCCGGGCAGGAGAAGGGACCCGCAGGGATCGGTGGGCATGCGCCGTAATGGGAAGCTGCTGGGCGCCGGCGTCGCGTCGGCCAGCCCGGTCCCGGCCGGGCGCCTGCCGCAGGCTGTGGGGGGACCGCCGCAGGCTGTCGGGGGACCGCCGCAGGCTGTCGGGGAACCGCGCGACGCTGTCGGGGAAGCGCCCGAGTTCGAGCGCGGCTCCAGTGCCCCCCGCTCGCCGGAGAAGGCCGGGTCGCGCGACCCGGTGCCGTGGCTGATAGCCCTGGCCGTCTTCGCGGCGTACGTCCCCATCTCCGTGTTCCGGTATCTGCGGTTCGACGCGACCTCCTGGGATCTGGGCATCTTCACCGAGTACGTCAAGCAGTACGCCGGCCTGCACGCGCCCGTAGTCGACATCAGGGGCGCGGGCGTCAACCTGCTCGGGGACCATTTCCACCCCATCGTCGCCCTGATCGCGCCGTTCTTTCGCGTCTTCCCTTCCCCGGTCACCCTGCTCGTGGCGCAGGCGCTGCTGGCCGCGGTGTCCGTGGTCCCGGTCAGCCGGGCGGCGGCGGACCGGCTCGGGACCGGCGCCGGGCGCGCGATAGGAGCTGCCTACGGGTTCTCGTGGGGCCTGCAGCAGATGGTCAACTACGACTTCCACGAGATCGCCTTCGCGGTGCCGCTGCTCGCGGGCTCCCTGTCGGCGCTGGTCCGGGGCCGGACGCGGGCCGCCGTCGCCTGGGCGCTGCCGATGGTCTTCGTGAAGGAGGATCAGGGGTTTACGGTCGCGGCCATCGGGGTCATCATGGCGGTCGTCTACAAGGAGCAGATCGCCGGGCTGTTCCTGGCCGCCTGGGGGCTGGCCTGGTCGTTCCTCGCCATCACCGTGATCATCCCGCAGCTCAGCCAGGCCCATCACTACCTGTACTGGAGCGATGGCGGCGCGATCAGTCCGGTCGGCGGCCACCCCTCGGTAGCCGGCCTGATCAGCCAGGTGACCGCCGGGTCCTCGACGAAGCTGCCGACCCTGGCCCTGATCTTGCTCCCGACGGCGTTCATCGCGCTGCGGTCGCCGCTCGCGCTCGCCGCCGTGCCCAGCCTGACGTTGCGCTTTGTCGGGACCAACAGCTCGTACTGGGGCACGGACTGGCACTACAACGCGACGGTGATGCCGATCGTCTTCATCGCCGCGATCGACGGCATCGCCCGGATCCGGGCCGCCCGGACGGCCCGAGAGGGCTGGGCGGGAGGGCCGGGTTGGGCGGGCGCGCCGAGGGCAGCGGGCGCGCCGAGGGCAGCGGGCGCCCGCGGGGCGGGCCGGGCGGTCGAGGGCCGGGCGGTCGAGGGCCGGGCGGTCGAAGGCGGGCGGGGCGGAGATGCCGGCGGGCCGACCCGGCTCGGCGTCGCCCTGGAGCGGCACGGAGCGGCGGCGATGCTGGCCATCGCCGCGGCGCTGGCCTTCCAGTTCCCGCTGAGCGAGCTGTGGAATCCGCAGACCTATACCATCGGCCAGCATGTGGCCGCCGCGCGAGCGGCCATGGCGCGGGTGCCGGACGGGGCCCAGGTCGCCACCGACCTCGACCTGCTCGCCCCGCTGGCCGCCCGGACCGACACCTACTGGCTCGGCAACAGCGCCACCAACCCCGCCACGAAGTACGTCGTGTTCGACACGGCCAGCACCGACTGGCAGCCGCCGCCCACCAACGTGCTCACGTTCATCGAGAGCCTGAACCACGGCGTGCGCTACCGCCAGATCTACGTCGACCACGGCGTGTACGTGTTCGTCCGGTAGGAAGGAGCCCCCGCTTGGCGCGAGTCCTGCCGACGACCACGTCGCCGACAGCGGCCGCCGCACGCGGGCCGCTGGGCCGTGATGGCCGGGCTGTCACTCTGCTCCTGACCTGTTACCTGGTCGCCGCCGTGGCCGTGACGTGGCACCTGTGGGCCGATCCCGCATCGCACACGATCGCCGGGAACCCGAACGACGCCGACCTCTTCGCCTGGTTCCTCCGCTATGACGCCACTGCGGTGGCGCATGGCCGGCTGCCCGCGCTCGTCACGACGGCCATGAACGCGCCGCAGGGCATCAACGCGATGTGGAATACCTCGCTGCCGCTGCCGGGCGTCCTGCTCACGCCGGTCACCCTGCTCCTCGGCCCGCAGACCGCGCTCGCCGTACTGACGACCGTCGGCTTCGCAGGCTCGGCGGCCAGCTTGTTCCTGGTGCTGCGGCGCTGGGACGTCAGCACCGGCGCCGCGGCTCTCGCGGGGGCGGTCTACGGCTTCTCCCCGGCTCTTCTGCACGCGTCCGTCGGTCATTACAGCACCCAGCTGGCCGTCCTCCCCCCGCTGATCATCGACGCGGGCCTGCGCCTGTGCCTCCGCTCGCAGGCCCCGGTCCGCGACGGCGTCGTCCTCGGCCTGCTCGTCACGGCGCAGCTGTTCACCGGGGAAGAGCTGCTGGCGCTCACCGGAATCGCCGCGCTGCTGCTGGTAGCCGTGCTCGCCGCGGGGCAGCCGCGAGCGGTGGCCGGCCGATGGCGGCCCGCGGCGGCCGGGCTGGGGGTCGCCGCGGCGGTCACGCTGCTGCTGGCCGGCTACCCGCTGTGGGTGCAGTTCTTCGGCCCGCTCACGCAGCATGGCAGCGCGTTCACTCCCGACTTCTTCGAGAACGACCTCACCGGGTTCGTGACCCCGTCGCGCTACCTGCTCTTCCACAGCGCCGGGGCCGCCGCGGACGCGGCCAGGTACCAGGGCGGGGTCCCGGAGTACCTGGCCTTCCTGGGCTGGCCGCTGATAGCGGTGCTGGCCGCCGCCACCCTGGTCTTCTGGAGGCAGCCAGCCGTCCGTGCCACCGCCGTGACCCTGGTGGTGCTGGAGTTCCTGTCGCTCGGCGGCCATCCCCTGGTCGACGGGACCTTCCACCCGGGCGTCACCCTGCCCTGGCACTGGCTCGAAGGCGTGCCGGTGCTCGGCTCGGCGCTGCCCGACCGGCTGTCCGTCGTGGCGGACGGCGCCGCGGCCGCCCTCCTGGCGTTCGGTATCGACCTGGCCCGCGCGAAAACGGCCTCGCTTCGCCCAGCAGCGGCGCTGGTGGCGGCGGGAGCGGTCATCGCCTGCCTGCCGCTGGTCCCGCTGCCGCTCCCGGCGGCCGCCGCCCCGCCGCTCCCGGCCGGCTGGTCCGCGGCCTTCGCCGCCCTGCGGCTTCCGCCGGGCGCCCGGGTCCTCGTCGTCCCGGTCCCGACGGCGATCCTCACCAACGCGCTGCGCTGGCAGGCCGACACCGGAGAGCCAGCCTCGCTGATCGGCGGCTACTTCAACGGGCCCGCCTGGAACGGGCAGGCCTACGTGGACGGCAACGGCGTGGCCGCCACCGCCCAGTACCTCGACGGGCTCTGGTCCGGGGGACAGGCCGTCGTGGCCCCGGCGAGATCGCAGGTGAGAGCCGACCTGAATACCTGGCGCCCGTCGGCCGTGGTGGCCGTGACCAGCCCGGGCTCGCTCCTCGGGCGCTACCTGGTCCGGCTCTTCGGCCGACCGCGGGTCGAGTCAGGACGCGTGCTCGCCTGGCGGATGTGACGGTGCCCCGATCGGTCAAGCTGCTTGATAGGTAACATTTCGGTCCGGCCCGGCCGCGCATCCAGAAGACGGGCCGCCGTGAATGTACCGATGGTGGCGCCAGAGCACCACCATCGGTGCATTCACGGCGGGCGGGTGCGGGCCGCCGGGCGATGCTCGGTCCCCGCTCACCTCCTGCCCGACGCGCCCTCCCGGCTACCGGTGATCACCCATGCCTGCGGCGCCGGCGTACGCTGGCCTCCAAACGCGAACCCGGAGGTATGCCTTGGTCCTGCGTATCATTGTCGGACTCGCCCTGACCGCAGTCGCCTTCGCCATCGCCGGGCGCAGGCTGTGGTGGCTCTACCGCCTCGGCCGGGCCGGGCAGCCCGCGCCAGAACGGATCCAGGCCGTCAGGGAGCACCCCGCCACGGACGCCGAAACTCAGCTCAGCGAGGTATTCGGCCAGCGCAAGCTGCTCAAGTGGTCGGTTCCCGGGACGGCCCACTTCCTGACGTTCTGGGGCTTCATCATCTTGATCCTGACCATCATCGAGGCGTACGGGGACCTGTTCAGCCGTCGTTTCGCGATCCCCGGGATCGGGCACTGGGCGGCGATCGGCTTCCTGGAGGACCTGTTCGCGGTCGCTGTGCTCGTCGGCATCGCCACGTTCGCGGTCATCCGGCTGCGGACCGACCCGAAGCGGGAAGGCCGGGAATCACGGTTCGCAGGATCGCACACGGGTGCCGCGTGGCTCGTTCTGGCCCTGATCTTCCTGGTGATCGCGACGCTGCTGCTGTACCGCGGCGCTCAGATCAACACCGGGGTCTTCCCCTACGCCCACGGCGCCTTCGCCTCGCAGATCGTCGGGCACTGGCTCGCGCCGCTGGGCCTGACCGCGAACAAGGCGCTGGAGGCCACCTTCATTCTGGCGCAGCTCGCGGTGATCCTCGGCTTCCTCGTGTTCATCACCTACTCCAAGCACCTGCACATCGGCCTGGCCCCGCTGAACGTACTGTTCTCCCGCCGCCCGAACGGCCTGCGCGCGCTGCAGCCGATGCGGTCCGGCGGCAAGGTGCTCGACTTCGAGGAGGCCGACCCCGACACCGACATCTTCGGCCGCGGCAAGATCGAGGACTTCACCTGGAAGGGCATGCTGGACATGGCCACCTGCACCGAGTGCGGGCGCTGCCAGTCGCAGTGCCCGGCCTGGGCGACGGGCAAGCCGCTGTCGCCGAAGATGGTGATCCTCGACCTGCGCGACCACGCGCTCGCGAAGGCCCCGTACCTGCTGGCCGGATCGGAAGAGGCCAGGGAGAAGCTGCCGGACTCGGTGAAGGACGAAGCCCAGCGGCCCCTGGTCGGCGACGCGTCCGTGAACGGCGTGATCGATCCGGACGTGATCTGGTCCTGCACCAACTGCGGGGCCTGCGTCGAGGAGTGCCCGGTCGACATCGAGCATATCGACCACATCACCGATATGCGCCGGCACCAGGTGCTGATCGAGTCGGCCTTCCCCACGGAGGCGTCCTCGATGCTGAAGAACCTGGAGAACAAGGGCGACCCGTGGGGCATGGGCCAGGCCAGGCGGCTGGAATGGGCCGAGGGTCTCGGCTTCGAGGTGCCGGTCGTAGACGGCCCGATTGGCGACGACGTGGAGTACCTGTTCTGGGTCGGCTGTGCCGGGGCGCTGGAGGACCGGGCCCGCAAGACCACGCGGGCGATCGCGGAGCTCCTGCACACGGCGGGGGTCTCGTTCGCGGTGCTGGGACCCGCCGAGACGTGCACCGGGGATCCGGCCCGGCGGATCGGCAACGAGTTCGTGTTCTCGATGCTGGCCCAGCAGAACATCGAGACGCTGAACGAGGCTCGGGCACTCAAGATTGTCGCCAGCTGCCCGCACTGCTTCAATACGCTCGCCCACGAGTACCCGCAGCTCGGCGGCAACTACGAGGTGATTCACCACACCCAGCTGCTGGCGCGGCTGATGACCGAGGGCCGGCTCACGCCGGTTACGCCGGTGCCCGAGAAGATCACCTATCACGACCCGTGCTTCCTGGGCCGGCACAACCGGATCTTCACGGCACCGCGGGAGATCATGGAGCAGGTCCCCGGCGTCCAGCCGCAGGAGATGCACCGGTGCAAGGAGCGCGGGTTCTGCTGCGGGGCCGGGGGGGCGCGGATGTGGATGGAGGAGCGGATCGGCAAGCGGATCAACACCGAGCGGATCGACGAGGCGCTGGGGACCAACCCGGACACGATCTCCACGGGATGCCCGTACTGCCTGGTCATGCTCGGTGACGCGGTCAGCGCGAAGAAGAGCTCCGGCGAGGCCAAGGAGTCGCTCGAGGTGGTGGATGTGGCGCAGCTTCTGGCCCGGTCGGTGCGCCCGGCGGATGGCGGAGCGTTGAGCGCCCCATCTGCCTCCTCTGACGCCGCCGCGCCGCCTGACGCCACCGCGCCGCCTGACGCCGCCGCGCCGCCCGGCGCCGGCTGACCCTGGCGGGCGCGGCGTGGACTCCCGGCGTGCTGAGTCCTTCAGCGACGGCGTCTTCGCCGTGGCCATCACGGTGCTGATCTTCAACCTGCTGCCGATCGGCCACGATAGGCTCAGTTACCCGGTGCTGGGCAGCGCGTGGCCGCAGTACGCCGCCTACGTGGTCAGCTTCCTGACCATCGGCATCATGTGGATGAACCACCACACCCTGTTCGGGCACGTCACGCTCATCGACCGGCCGCTGCTCGTGCTCAACCTGCTGCTGCTCATGGGCGTGGTCGCGATCCCGTTTCCCACCGCGCTCGTCGCCGAGCATCTGACCGGCCGGCACCGGTCGGGCGGCTCGTCCGCCGCAGTGGTCTACGGGATCGCCATGATCGTGATCTCGATCTTCTACAACGCGATCTGGGAGTACCTGGTCCGGCACGCCGAGGCGCTGGGGTCAAGGAGCACCCAGCGGCTACTGCGCGATGCGATCCCGGGATTTGGCACGGGCCCAGGTCTGTCCGCGAAGATTCCGCGGTGGAGCGTCGGCCTCCTGGGCTACGTGGCCGGCACGCTGATCGCCGCGTTCGTGTCGCCGGGCGGCGCGCTGGCGGTGTACGGCGCGCTCGCGGTCTTCTACCTGTTCAATCACCTGCCCGACCCGGTCACCGTGGGTGAGTCAGCGCCCGGCGGCCCAGACGACGCCGATGAGCCGTCCGACCTCCGCATTTCATGATCACGGAGCAAGCGGAGCGGGTATATCGCGCTCGATGCTCGCAATCATGAAACGGCCGCGGGAGCGGGCAGCCAGATGCGGACCCTGGTGCCGCGGCCGGGCCAGGAATCCAGCGTGGCCTGCCCGCCGTGGGCCCGGGCGATCGCCCGCACGATCGACAGGCCGAGGCCGCTGCCGCCGCTGTTGCCTTCCCGGCGCTCGACAGCCTGGCTGTGGGCCGGCCCGCCTCCGTGCGTTCCGTTCCCGTGTTCTGCGTCGCCGTTGACCCGCTCCGCGGCACGGTGGAAACGGTCGAAGGCCCGGGCGGCGTCCTCGCGGGACATCCCGGGCCCGGCGTCGGCCACCTCGAGCAGCACGCCGCCGGCCACCTCGCCGAGCCGGACCGCTGCCGGGGTGGTCGCAGGTGTGTGCGCGCGGACGTTGCCGAGCAGGTTGGCCAGCACCTGGCGGATCCGGGGCTCATCGACCACGGCCACCAGCCGCGGCGGTGCCTCGGCCCGCACCGGCCGCTCCGGCTCGACCGCGACCGCGTCGGCCACGGCGTCGCGCACCACGCTGGCCAGGTCCGTATCGGTTAGGTCGAGCGAGGAGGTACGGTCCAGCCGGGCCAGCTCCAGCAGCTCGGCCACGAGCGTGCTCATCCGCTGCGCCTCCTGCTCGATCCTGCGCATCGCGTTGGGCAGCTGATCGGGGCCGAGCGCGCCCTGGCGGTACAACTCGGCGTAGCCGCGGATCGTGGTCAGCGGGGTGCGCAGCTCGTGCGAGGCGTCCGCGGCGAACTCGCGCACCTTCTGCTCGGAGCGCAGCCGCGCGCCGAACGCCTGCTGGATCCGGTCGAGCATGGTATTGATCGCCGACCCGAGCCGGCCCACCTCGGTGCGGTCGTCCGCATCGGCCACGCGCGCGGTGAGGTCGCCCCGGGAGGTGATCTCGTTGGCCGTGCTGGCCATCTGGTCCAGCGGCTCCAGGCCGCGGCCGATCAGCCAGCTGCCCCCGATCGCGAGCAGCGCGAGCAGCGCCCCGCCGGTGATCAGCTCGACTATGATGATGCCGCTGACCTGGCTGGTTACGGTATCGGTCGCGTGCGCTACGACCAGGACGTAACGCCCGGCGGGGACGGAGAGGCCAGCCTTGGCCAGCTGGTCCGCAAAGATCACCCGCGCCAGGGCCCGAACCTTCTGCCCACCGCGCAAGGTGATGGTGGTCGGTCCATGTCCGATCCAATTGCGGTATTCGGCCAGGCTCATCTGGCTCAGTACGTCGGAGAGCCCGTTCGCGTGCCCGCCTGGGGTGAGCACTCCGATCTGCCCGGTGCGCGGGGAGACCGCCTCGGCCAGGTAACCACCGGTGTTGTCGGCCAGCGCCTTCGGGCCTCGCGCTGCCGCGGCGACGAGGTCGTTGTTGAACTGGCTGCTGAGCCGCTTGGTCAGCACCGCGGTGGTGACCAAGCCCAGGATGAGCAGGAAGACGGCGGTCACGCCGATCAGCAGGATGAGCATGCGCGCGCGCAGCGACAGCCTGCGGGGACTGGTCATTGGGTCCTGACCCGACATGGTGCGTTCCGTGATCCCGGACCCAAACCCGTCATATACGTGGGTTTCGGTCCGGGATCATGGAAACCGCCTGGGCAGGCGCCGCTGCCCAGCATGACCGTCACGATATTCGCGCCGGAGCCGGTCATCGCTCGCCATCGTCCCCTCGGCCCGCCCTCATCGCGGCCCGGCCTGCCCCCGATCCGGCCGGAGGCTGTAGCCCACCCCGCGCTGGGTGTGGATCATGGGCGGACCGAGCGGATCAAGCTTGCGCCGCAGGTAGCTGACGTAGGTCTCAACGATCTGGGACTCGCCGGCGTAGTCCCACCCCCAGACGTTCTCGAGCAGCTGCGCACGGGTGAGGACCCGCCCCTGGTGCCGGATCAGGTAGGCGAGCAAGCGGAACTCGGTGGGCGATAGTTCTATGGCCACGCCCGCACGGCGCACGGTCCACCGCGCCTCGTCGAGTTCCAGGTCCCCGGCGCGCAGGATCTCCCGGCCGCCGTCGGCCTGGTCGCCGTGCGGGCTGCGGGACGCCCGGCGCAGCACCGCGCGGACCCTGGCCACGAGGGCCTCGACGGAGAACGGCTTCGTAACGTAGTCATCGCCGCCGATCGTCAGGCCCGTGACGGTGTCAGAGGAGGTGTCCCTGGCGGTCAGGAAGATCACCGGGACCTCGTTGCCCATCGCCCGCAGCCTGCGGCACACCTCAAAGCCGTCCATGTCCGGCAGCATCACGTCGAGGACGATCAGGTCCGGCCGGCCGGCGTCCGCCTGCCGCAGCGCGTCCTGGCCGGTCGCCGCGGTGGTCACCGAGCAGCCGTGGAACTTCAGCGCGACCTGGACGAGCTCGCGGATGTTCAGCTCGTCGTCCACGACGAGCACCTGGGGGATCTGGTCATGGTCTGTCATGAGGCATCGGGCTCATTCTCGCGCGACGGGAGCTCGCCGGGGACATCAGCCGGGCATTACGTGCCGCGTTGTGACGCCGCTGCCTGCGACAAGGACAGCGTCATCCGGGCCCGCAGGCCGCGGATGACGCTGCTGGGTACCAGGCTGGCCGGTACTGATGGCTACGACCCAGATGGCGGGTTTGGCGACGGACGGGGTGACGGGCTGCCGGAACTGGTCCGGATCACGATCAGCCTGGCGTCATAGGTGCCGCTGACCACCGGCCCGCCCGCGAAGACGGTTTCACCGTCCGACAGTGCGCTCGCGGCGATCCGCTTGCCGCTCTCGCGAATCACCGTGCTCCCCCCGAGGACCCAGGTCCAGGTCGTGCCGTCCTTGGCCCGGACGACCACGTCGATGCCGCTGACCGACTGGATCACGCCGCGCTCGTAGGCGAGAGTGCGGGTGCCGGTCTTGGTCTCGAACGTGAACTGACCGTGTATCCCGCCGAGCGCGCGTACCAGCCGCAGCCGGTGGCGGCAGCGCCACAGGGCGACTCCGGCGGCCAGGGGGTGTCCAGCCGCCTTGAGCTTCGCAGCCCGGCTCAGGCAGGGGGCCGCCGACGTGGCCGATGCCGTCTCAGCGCTGCCGAGGACACCGTCTGCCCCCGGCGACGAGGCCGAGTCGAGCATGGTGTTCAGCACCGCCGCCTGCCCCGTGGGACCAGCCGGGGAGGGGGACGGGCCGCTGGTAGCCGCGAGCGCGCCGCCGCCGACCAGCAGCGCGACCAGTGCCAGCCCGGCGCCCCACCACAGTGCCCCGCCGCGAAGCCTTCCGCCGCGCTGTGGCCGAGGGCCTGACGGTCCGGCCGGTCCGGCCAGTCCGGCCGTGGGGCCAAGTTCCTGAGTCGGCCAGTGGTCCTGCGGGTCGCCGCCTGGCGGCTGATTCATGTTGTCCATGGCACCGAGCGTCCCGGTCCGGGCTGGGACGTCGGGCAGCAGATCCTGGGAGCTGCCTGGGAACGCCCAGAAAATATCCCGGTGCTAGCCCTATTTCAGAACGGCCTACATGCGCTCGGGCACCGGGATGCCGAGCAGGCCAAGGCCGGCCAGCAGGACACGCAGGGTCAGCGCGGACAGGGCGAGCCTGGTCTGGCGGGTGGGCTCATCGGCCGCTTGCAGGACCGGGCACTGCTCGTAGAACGTGGTGAACGCGCTGGCCGTCTCGAACAGGAAGGCGGCGAGCTTGTGCGGCTCGGCCGCCTCGGCCACCTGGCAGACCGCAGCGCCGAAGGCGAGCAGCTGCAGGGCAAGCGCCCGCTCTGCCTCCTCGGTCAGCCGGATCGGACCGGCCTGCGCGGTCGGCTCGATCCCTGCCCTGCGGAAGATCGAGCGGATCCGTGCGGTCGCGTACTGCAGGTACGGGCCGGTGTTTCCGGTCAGCGCCAGCATCCGGTCGAAGTCGAGCACGTAGCCGGAATCCCGGGCCACCGACAGGTCGGCGTACTTCAGCGCGCCGATGCCGACCGCCTCGGCGATCTGGCCGCGCAGCTCCGGGTCGTCGTAACGGTCCTTGATGACTTCCTCGGCGCGCCCGACCGCCTCGTCGATCAGGTCGATCAGCTTGACCGAGCCGCCTGACCTGGTCCGCAACCGCTTCCGGTCGGCTCCGGTGACCATGCCGATGGTGGCGTGCTCCGCTCTGACCGCTTCGGTCAGCCAGCCTGCCTGTCGGGCGGTCGCGAACACCATCTCGAAATGCTGGGCCTGCTCGGCCCCGACCACGTAGATGATGCGATTCGCATGCAGGTCCCGGATCCGGTACCGGATGGCCGCCATATCCGTGCTGGCGTAGCCATAGCCGCCGTCGCTCTTGCGCAGGATCAGCGGGAGCGGCGAGCCGTCCCGGCCGGTGAATCCGGGCGGGAAGGCGCAGAGCGCCCCGTCGCTGATCACCGCGACGCCCGCCGCCTGGAGTTCGTCGCAGACGTCGGCGAGCATCGGGTTGTAGAAGCTCTCAGGCGCCAGGTCGGCATCGGTGAGCGTTACGGCGAGCCGGGCGTAGATCGAGTTGTAGTACTGCTTGGTGTCGCTGACCAGCATTCGCCACAGGCGCAGCGTCTCGGCGTCACCTGCCTGCAGCGCGACCACCCGGTGGCGCGACCGCTCCGCGAAGGACGGATCGGTATCGAACTTGACCTTGGCCGACTGGTAGAAGGCGTTGATCTCGCCTGCGGCGAGCTGGGCGTACGCGGCCTCCTCGCCCACGTCGAGGAGGTGCTCGAGCAGCATGCCGAACTGGGTGCCCCAGTCACCGATATGGTTCGCCCGGATCACCACGTGGCCGAGATATTCCAGCACCTGCACGATCGAGTCGCCGACCACGGTGGTGCGCAGATGTCCTACGTGCATCTCCTTGGCGACGTTCGGCGACGAGTAGTCGACCACAACCCGCTCGGCGGGATCCGCCACGGGAACGCCCAGGCGCGGGTCGCCGAGCTGGCCTGTCGCCTGGCCGGCGATCCAGTCATCGCGCAGCGTGAGGTTGATGAAGCCTGGCCCGCTCACCTCGAGCTTCTCGATCACCTCGCTGTCGCCCAGGTGGCTGGCCAGCTGGGCGGCGACATCACGCGGAGCCCGGCTCAGCCGCTTGGCCAGCGGCAGCGCGACGTTCGACTGGTAGTCGGCGAACTGGGACAGCCGGATGACAGGATCAGCATCCGCATAGTCCGGTCCGAACGCGGCCGCGAGCGCACCGCTCATCAGCGTGGTCAGCGCCTGCTGCGGATCGGTCATGGACTCCAGCTTATCGGCCCGGGCCGTCAGGGACGGCGCAGGAAATGCCCGCCGCGCGCTGGGCCGAGCCGTTCCTTGATCTTCTCCGTGATCCGGCCGTGGGCCAGGTCCGCGGCCAGCACGCAGGCGGCCGCGGCGCCGCGGGCCTTGGCCGCACCGTGCGCGATCACGACGGTTCCTTCCATCCCGAGCAGGGCAGCCCCGCCATAGGTCTCAGCGTCCATGCGGTCGGCCAGGTCGCGCAGCCCGCGCCGCTGCAAAATCGCTCCGATCCGCGCGGCCCGGGATGCGGCCAGGGCCTCCCGCAGCTGCCCGCCGACGAAGGCTGCGGTCCCCTCGAGCGTCTTCAGCGCCACGTTCCCCGTGAAACCGTCGGTGACGACGACATCGACCTTGCCCGTCAGCAGGTCACCGCCTTCGATATTGCCGGCGAAACTGATCGGCAGCCCGCCATGTGGGGGGTCGGCGTCGAGCAGCTCGTAGGCCCGCCGGGCCAGCTTGTTGCCCTTACCCGGCTCGGCGCCAATCGTGAGCAGGCCGACCCTGGGTTCGGAGATGCCATAGGCGGTCTGCGCGTAGGCCACCCCGAGCTGTGCAAACTGAACCAGCATCTCCGGCTTGGGGTCGGCGATGGCGCCCGCGTCCAGCAACAGCGTGGGCCCGGGACGGGTGGGAAGCACGACGGCCAGCGCCGGGCGCAGCAGTCCGCCCAGGGGCCGCAGCCGAAGCCTGGCCGTCGAGACGACGCCGCCCGTTGAGCCCGCCGAGACAACGGCATCGGCCTGGCCTCGCCTGACGAGCTGGCAGGCCACCGCGATGCTCGATCGGGGACGGCGCCAGCTGGCCAGCGCGCCTTCATCCATCGCCACCGAATCCTCCGCGGGCACGATCCGGATGTCGGCCTGCGCCCCGTGCCGGGCCAGCAGCGGGCGCAGCTGCCCGGGTCGGCCGGTCAGCAGCACACCTATGCCCCGGTCCCGTGCGGCCGAGACCGCGCCCGCAACGATCTCAGCCGGTGCATGATCACCGCCCATGGCATCCACGGCGATCAGCCCCCGCGGGGGACCGCCGCGGGGCTGCGGCTCACCGTGTGGCGCGCCGTCAGCAGTGACAGGGCGCTCGCCGCCGCCATGCCCTCCGGCGCGGCTCAGGGTGCCGCCAATCGCCCAGATGGCCGTACGGACTGTCGCACGGGGGATGGAACCCCCGTTGATGGCAGCGACGGCATGACAGTCTCCCGCATGCGGCCAAGCCTCTCACCGGCGGATATGCCATGCGTGACTGCTCTGACGGCCGAAGCCGCCAGCTTCTCAGGCCACTGCCGCGGCCTGACCAGAGCCCAGCCCGGCCCTGGAGTGAACGTTCCACGTCCACCTGCGTCCCGATCATACGGCCTGGTACCGGCATCCGGCCAAGGCATGTGGAGGGAGGAGGCACTGATTCCCTGCCGTCTGAAGGCGGCAGGCCCTCCGCGCGATCTTGGTAACCGGCCCGCCGCAGCCCCGGGTGGCTCGGGCCGGCGCATGACGGTAGTATCAGACGGGGGATTAGTGTCACCAGGAAGGTGCACTCGGTGACCGCAGCGGTCGCTTGCCGCGGTCGGCCAAGTCGCACCCAGCCGAGAGTGCGAGATCGGCCCAGGGAACCCTCTGCGTTCCTTGAATATTTTCTAACCGTGACCACTTTGGATGGTCACTGACCGGTAAGGTGCCCGCTACCTGCGTTTGGGTTCGCCGGTCGAGGCGCGGCGATCCGCCGTCAGGCAAGGCGACTCGCGTGCTCGGGCAACTGGCGCCACGGGTGGCGAGCGACCGGAGGGAGTTGCGTGACTGGACTTCATCAGACGGCAGCCGGCCTCCCGTCGTCGGGCCGCCGGTTTCGCGCCTACACGGCCCGCCACCTGGACGAGCTGACCGCGCGCGCGGGGCTGGACGCCAGCGACCGGCTCGCGGTCAGGGCCGTGGCCACCGTGCTGCCCTTTCGCACCAACGAGCACGTGGTCGACCGCCTCATCGACTGGGACGCGGCTCCCGATGACCCGATCTACCGCCTCATCTTTCCGCAAGCCGACATGCTCCCCGGCCCGGACGTCAGCCAGATCGCCGACCTGCTTGCCCGCAACGCCCCCGAGGCTGAGGTGCACGAGGCGGCGCACGCGGTGCGGACCCGGCTGAACCCGCATCCGGCGGGCCAGCTGGCCTTCAACATCCCCGATCTCGCCGACGAGCCGCTGCCCGGGGTTCAGCACAAGTACCCCGAGACCGTGCTGGTGTTCCCCAAGCAGGGCCAGACCTGCCATGCATACTGCACCTACTGCTTCCGGTGGGCCCAGTTCGTGGATGAGCCAGATCTCAAGATGGCGACCAGCGACATGACCAGGATCACCGCCTACCTCCGGCAGCATCACGAGGTCACGAGTGTCCTCATCACCGGCGGCGACCCGATGATCATGAGCGCGGCCGTCCTGCGGCGCTACGTCGAGCCGCTGCTCGACCCGCGGCTCGGACACGTCGAGTCGATCCGGATCGGGACCAAGTCGCTGGGCTACTGGCCGCAGCGCTTCGTCACCGACCCGGACGCCGACGAGACGCTGCGGCTGTTCGAGGAGATCGTCGCCGCGGATAAGAGCCTCGCCGTCATGGCTCACTTCTCCCACCCACGAGAACTCGAGCCACCCCCGGTAGCCGAGGCGGTGCGCAGGATCAGGTCCGCCGGCGCGGTGATCCGGACCCAGGCGCCGCTGATCAGGTCCATCAACGACGATCCTGGCATCTGGGCCATCCTGTGGCGGGCCCAGATGCGGATGGGCATGGTGCCCTACTACATGTTCGTGGAGCGCGACACCGGCCCGCAGGGGTACTTCGCCGTCCCGCTGGCCCGGGCACATCAGGTATTCCGCGATGCCTACGCGAGCGTCTCCGGCCTGTGCCGGACCGTGCGCGGCCCATCCATGTCGGCGACTCCGGGCAAGGTATGCATCGACGGGGTCGTCGAGGTTGCGGGCCAGAAGGTATTCGCCCTGCACATGATCCAGGCTCGCGATCCGGACCTGGTCGGCAGGCCGTTCTTCGCGCACTTCGACCCGACCGCGATCTGGCTGTCGGACCTGGAGCCCGCGTTCGCGCCGCGGTTTCCGTTCGACTCCGGTCCCGAGGAGCTTCCCGGCCTCTGGGGACCCGAGGTGTTCGCGGCGCTGACCTAGAGGCAAGGTCAAGCCACGTCTGCCCGTTACGGTCAGGGTAGGGTCGCCGCGGCCTTCTCGGTGCGCCCGAGGGCCCCGATCCGTCCTCGGCACAGACGTCGGGCATAAGCTCGGATGGGTCCGGGCACATAACCATCGAATGGCGCTGCGGTCATTCGCACGCACGTTTATACAACGGGGGAAGATCTTCCATGCCTGGCACGCGTCGAACAGTCCTGGCCGACCCGGAGGCCGGTAATCAGCAGCGGCTTGTCAATGAGCGTTTCGACTCGCATGCGCAGGACTGGGATGAGCTATACCAGAAAGACGACCTGTTCAGCGTCATTATCCGGCGCCGGCACGACCTCGCCCTCGGCTGGATCGACGACCTTGAGCTGCCGGCCGGCTCGCGGGTGCTGGAGATCGGGCCCGGTGCCGGGCTGATGACGGCGGCACTCGCCCGGCGCGGGTTCCGGGTCACGGGCGCTGACTCCGCGTCGCGGATGATCGCGATCGCCCGCCGCCGGGCGGAGCAGGCTGTGACCACGCAAGCCAGCTACGCGGATCAAGGAGAGACGACGGCCGGAGCCGGCCTGATGCTGGCCGACGCCCACCGGCTGCCGGTCGCCGCAGAGACGTTCAGCCTGGTCGTGGCGCTGGGGGTGGTGCCGTGGCTGAACTCAGCGCAGGTTGCGGCCGACGAGATGGCCCGTGTCCTGCGGCCGGGCGGCTACCTGCTGCTGAACGCCAGCAACCGCCGCCGGCTGAGCCTGCTGCTCGATCCGTGGCACTGCCCAGCCCTCGATCGCCCCCGCGCCGGCGCCAAGCGGGCTCTCACAGCGGCGGGGATCCGCAGGCCGACCCCGCGTCCCGCGATCACGGCGCACCGGCTGGGCGAGTTCGACCAGATCCTCGTCCGGGCCGGGCTGCAGCCGCGCCGCGCCTGCACTTTCGGGTTCGGGCCGTTCACCCTGCTCAGGTTCCCGGTGCTGCCAGACCGCCTGGGCGTGCGAGTCAACGCACGTATCCAGCAGCTCGCCGACCGGGGCACCCCCGGCCTGCGCCGGGCGGGCAACCACTACCTGGTGCTGGCCCGCCGGCCGTGATCCTGCGGGCGGTCATCAGGCTGCTCCTGGCTGCTCGCGCCACGGCTGCCCGGCGTAGCCTTGCCGCCGCAGCCAGCCGCGCAGCTGCCCCAGCA
>WNFJ01473898.1_pt2 | contig 55703 bp, 48 predicted proteins | sample 5400461 | NCBI WGS metagenome assembly WNFJ01 (sample SAMN13153349, study PRJNA577476) | soil metagenome | isolation source: 115 cm saprolite on Douglas fir-dominated hillslope | place: USA:California | collected 2013-09-17
AGTTACCAGTGGCAGAAGAACGGTGTGAACATCGCGGGAGCAACATCGAGCAGTTACACGACACCGGTGACAACGACGGTAGATAGTGGATCGACGTTCCGCGTGGTGGTGAGCAACACGGCGGGGACAGCGACGAGCGGTGCGGCAACGCTGACGGTGAACGCAGCTGCTGTGGCTCCGACGATCACGACGCCGCCAGCGAACCAGACGGTCACAGCGGGACAGACGGCGAGCTTCTCGGTGGTGGCGGGAGGGACAGCGCCGCTGAGTTACCAGTGGCAGAAGAACGCTGTGAACATCGCGGGAGCGACGTCGAGCAGCTACACCACGCCGGTGACAGCAACGTCGGATAGCGGGTCGACGTTTGATGTGGTGGTAAGCAACACAGCGGGGACAGCGACGAGCGGTGCGGCAACGCTGACGGTGAACGCAGCTGCTGTAGCTCCGACGATCACCACGCCGCCGGTGAACCAGACGGTAACCGCGGGACAGACAGCGAGCTTCACGGTGGTGGCAGCAGGGACAGCGCCGCTGAGTTACCAGTGGCAGAAGAACGGGGCGAACATCGCGGGAGCAACATCGAGCAGTTACACGACACCGGTGACAACGACGACGGATAGCGGATCGCAGTGACGAGCGGTGCGGCAACGCTGACGGTGAACGCAGCTGCTGTGGCTCCGACGATCACCACGCCGCCTGCGAACCAGACGGTAACCGCGGGACAGACGGCGAGCTTCTCGGTGGTAGCAGCAGGGACGGCGCCGCTGAGTTACCAGTGGCAGAAGAACGGTGTAAACATCGCGGGAGCGACGTCCAGCAGCTACACCACGCCGGTGACAGCGACTTCGGATAGTGGATCAACGTTCGATGTGGTGGTGAGCAACACGGCGGGGACAGTGACGAGCAGTGCGGCGACGCTGACGGTGAATGCAGCTGCTGTGGCTCCGACGATCACCACGCCGCCTGCGAACCAGACGGTAACCGCAGGACAGACAGCGAGCTTCACGGTGGTGGCGGCAGGGACGGCGCCGCTGAGTTACCAGTGGCAGAAGAACGGTGTGAACATCGCGGGAGCGACGTCCAGCAGCTACACGACGCCGGTGACAGCAACTTCGTGGTGAGCAACACGGCGGGGACAGTGACGAGCGGTGCGGCAACGCTGACGGTGAACGCAGCTGCTGTGGCTCCGACGATCACGACGCCGCCTGCGAACCAGACGGTAACCGCGGGACAGACAGCGAGCTTCTCGGTGGTAGCAGCAGGGACGGCGCCGCTGAGTTACCAGTGGCAGAAGAACGCTGTGAATATTGCGGGAGCGACAGCCGCCAGCTACACGACACCGGTGACAGCAACTTCGGATAGTGGATCAACGTTCCGTGTGGTGGTAAGCAACACGGCAGGAGCGGTGACCAGCGGCGCAGCGATACTAACGGTGAATCCGGCCCCGGCACCCGCCATTCAGTTGAGCTCCAACACCATTAGCTTCGTAAATGATGTGGTCAACACCACTTCGTCTCTACCTTTAATCATTTCTAATACGGGCACAGCCACGTTGAGCATTACCCAAGTGACGGAAACGGGTTCCCCGACTTTCAGCGTCAGCGGATTCTCGCTACCTTTGAATATCGGCGCGGGACAACAGGCCACAATTACCATAACCTTTCAGCCGACTGCCGTTGGTTCCGTGTCCGGCAACCTCTCCATTGTAAGCAACGCGCCATCTTCACCGACTCCCGTAACGCTTACGGGCACTGCAATCGCCGCCACTCACACCCTTGCTTTCAGCTCGACCAGCCTGAGTTTTGGCAGTTTTACAACGGGCACTTCCTCTCCCTCGCAAAATGTGACCATCACGAACACGGGCAACTCGAATGTTGCGATTTCACAGATCACCGTGAGTGGACCAGATTACTTGATGACAGGCGGAGGCGCGCCAGTAACTCTTTCGCCGTCCCAAAACCTAACCCTGACCATCACGTTCAGCCCCACAACGGCAGGGGTTCTAAATGAAAGTATCTCGATTGTGAGCAATGCGACCGGGTCACCCGCCACGATCTTGCTATCAGGAACGGGAGTCGCACCAGTACAGCATTCGGTTGCGCTAACCTGGAATGCCAGCACCTCGACGGTATCTGGTTACAACGTATATCGCAGTACAGTCAGCGGGAGTTCGTACACGAAGATCAACTCTTCGCTCGTTACGACCCTCAGTTACACAGATTCGACCGTTCAGAGCGGCACAACCTATTTCTACGTCACGACGGCAGTTGATTCTGCGGGTACAGAGAGCGTGTTTTCGAATCAGGCTACCGCTCCGATACCGTGAGTTCGGGCTTGAGCACGATTCAGATCGCTTGGCTTGATGAATGGCAGACGGGGCCACAATGCCGGGGACGGCAGGTGGAAATCGCCCAGCTTGGGAGGCTGTGGAAAACTAAACGCAACGATGATGGGAGAATAAGACCGGATCGTACCAGGTCCGCCCAATTCGGGGTGGAGGATTCTTCGGCTGTTTGAGGGGTGCCCCATATCAGCTCGGTCAGAGGCCCATAGACCTCAGGGGCAGGGTCAACACCTGTACCTAAATTGGCCTTCTATCCAGTATCAGCAGAATTGGTATGACCGTACTCTTACGTCCAGTGGAGACATTAAAGGTCTGGACGATGAGAGTTGAGGAAGACAGGTATTTCCCAAGCGTGCCTGCCGATTCGCCGATGCGGGTTTCTCGAGCGAGGCGAGCCCTGTTGTGCGTGGCGACGCTCCTTCCGGCGATACTGGCCTGGGGCTGCTCTGGTGTGGTTAGTGGCCGGAGTACCTCACCTTCTCCAACCCCGCTAACGTATACCATTTCAGGATCAATCACTCCGGCGACAGGTGGTAGTGGCGCGACGGTAATTCTCAGCGGGGCAGCAGGCGCAACAACAACAGCCAACAGCGCAGGCAGTTATACGTTTTCAGGACTAGCAAACGGCACCTATACGATTGCTCCCAGCCACACGGGCTATACCTTTACTCCCGCCAGTTTGAACGCAACCATCAACGGCGCGGACGTCACCGGGATCAACTTCACGGGTGCTGCTCAAGCTCACAGCATCACGGGAACGATTAGCCCCACGGCGGGGGGCAATGGGGCAACGGTGGTGCTCAGCGGAGCAGCAAGCGCTACGACAACGGCTAACAGCTCTGGCAATTACACTTTCGCAGGGCTAGCAAACGGGACGTACGCGGTTACTCCAAGCAGGACGGGCTACACGTTTAGCCCCAGCACGCAGGGTGCGACCGTGAATGGGGCCAACGTCGCGGGAGTGAACTTTACCGCGAATGTCCAAGTGGGCCCGACTTTCAGCATCTCGGGAACGATTAGTCCGATCGCGGGAGGAAGCGGTGCAACCGTGTTACTTAGCGGGGCAGCGGGCGCCACGACGGTTACCAACAGTTCAGGGAATTACACTTTTGCGGGTTTGGCAAGCGGGACGTACTTGGTAACTCCCTCAAATACCGGGTACAGCTTCAGTCCTGTAAATCAGAGTGTCACCATCAGCACGGCAAGCGCCAGCGGCTTGAATTTCACTGCCACACCTCAGGTGACGCATACGGTTGCGCTGACTTGGAACGCGAGCACCTCGACGGTTTCGGGGTACAACATTTACCGGAGCCTGATTAGCGGAACAGGGTTCGCGAGGATTAACGCTTCACCCGTCGTCCTTCTGAGCTATACGGACGCCAATGTCTTGAATGGCACGACCTATTATTATGTGACTACGGCAGTGGACGCGGCAGGCGCTGAAAGCATTTTCTCAAATGAAGCGACTGCGGTAATTCCGTAGTCTTCGGCCCATCCTTCCTAATTGTTGCATTTCTTGATTCTTTCTCCGGCAATGGCAGTCCTCCTTTGTGGTCGTACCTTGTACGGTGTCCCAACTTATCTCCTTTAGTTACCGCTATTACGAAAACTGCCCGGGCGGATTCTTCCCAAATTGGAACAGCTTCTTGCGATCAGTCATTAGATCAGCGAGGCTCGGAAAGGAGAGCCTTAACTGGCGGAGAGCTCGCTCAAGGCACGTGAAGCCTTTTCGGCGGAGGGGGCCTTCGGATCGAGGCGAATGGATTTTTCGAGTTCAGTTCGCGCTCGTGTGGAGTCATTCAACTTCTGGTAGGTGGCGCCCAAATGATAGCGATAGACTGGGTTCGAAGGTGAGCCTTTCACAGCTTTTTCTAGCAGCGCAACGGCTACAGAATACGCGCCATTTTGAAAGTAGGCCCACCCGAGCGTATCGGCAGAGTTGGGCACATCCGGGAGGCCGCGGCGCGCCGTTTGCGCTAAGGTGAGAGCCACGTTGACGTTTCCACCATGCTCGAGCATGAGGTAGGCCAGGTTGTTCGCCGCAAGAGGTTGATCCGGTTCGAGCGCCAAAGCTCGCTGATAGGCTTTTTGAGCTTCCTGCCAGTTTCCCTGACCTTCGTAAGTTGCTCCTAGAGTTGTATACAGACCGGCATTGCTCGGCGCGATGCCGATTGCATGTTGATAGCTCGCGATTGCTTTCGTCGAATGTCCCTGAGCCTGTTGTACTTGGCCTAGCAGAATGAATCCATTCAGGTTCTGCTTGTCTAGCTCCACGCAGCGTGAAAAGGACTGTTCCGCATCAGCCAGATGCTTCTCACTTAAGTACGATTGCCCTTGAAGGAGGTGGAGTGCGGCATTGTTCGGGTCTCTATCAATTTGGGCTTGGATGAACCGGAGTGCGTCGGCTGGCTTTTCCCGTCGCAAATCGAGGTCGACCATTCCCTGGATGCCGTCCGGGTAATCGGGCGCGCGCTTGAGGGCTTCTTGGTAATAGCGTTCCGCTTCATTCCATCGCTTTTGCGCGGCGCGAAGCTGTCCGAGCTTCGCGTATCCCATGGGATTTTCCGGAGAACCTTGGACGAGCTGATTCAAATCGGCTTCTGCGTTGACTGAATCACCCTGATTGAATCGGGCCGTGGCATGGAAAAGATAACCACCGGGACTCTGAGGGGAGATTTTTTTCAATTGGATGCCTATCGACTCGAGATTGGTCCAATCCCGTCGCTGCGCTGCGGTGGTACCCAGGGCTATCCAAGCGTCCGTAAGCGTGGGGCGCAGCTCTACGGCTTCTCTCCACTGGCTTTCTGCTTGGTTGGTGTTTCCTAGCGCGAGGAAAGCCATTCCGAGTTGATAATGCCCAATTGGGTTTGCGGGATCGCCCTTGACCGCCAGGTGCAAAGTTTGAAGGGCGTCCTGATAATTCCCCTTTTGAAGCAAGATCTGCCCGTTCAGAATGAGCCCCTCGACGTCCTGAGGAGATTTCTTTAGAATCTCGGCAGTTAGCTTTGCAGCTTCATCGATTTGATGTGAGAGGATCAGCAGCTGGATGTATGACTCTTGAATTCTCCGATCCCCAGGGTGATCCTTCGAAATGGAAGCAAACTCCGCGAGGGCTTTTGAGCGATCATCCAAGCTGAGATAGTAATCCCCCAACATTCTGGAAGCCGCAGGATCATCTCTCAAGTCCGTTTTTGCATCTTGCAGAACTCTTTCCGCTAACGCTCGCTGTCCTTGCGCAAGGTACATTGCGGCGAGAGAAGCGCGCGGAGCCGGATTCTTCGGAGCGCTGACAATCGCCTTCCGAAAAGCCTTCTCTGCATCATCCCAACGCTTCTGAGCCTGGTAAAGACTGCCCAGGCCCATTGGTGGGGCTGGAGAAGCGGGAGCTAGTGCTTCCGCCTTAAGGAAGTTCGCTATCGCATCTTGAAATGCGGAAGCTCTTTGCTGAATGTTCGCGAGGTTGAGATAGACAGTTGCGTCGCTGGGCGAGGCCTTCATCGCCTCGGTTGCTTCGCGGAGAGCGTCCTGCAGGTTGCCCATCTGCGCATCGGCGTCTGAGAGAAGAATCTCCGCGTTAAGATCCTGAGGATTGCTCTTCAGGATCAGTTGGGCTTGGTCTTTTGCATCCGGTGCTCTTCCTCCGGCCAGACAGAGCTGGCCCAGATCCAGATGCGCAAGCAAGTTTTGGGGATCGAGGTCAGTTGCGCGCTGCAGTTCTTGAAACGCAGAGGCCCAATTTGCGAGCTTTAGCTGACACTTTGCAACTTTGTAGTGCGCAAGGGCAAATTTTGGATCGATTTGAAGGGCTCGACCGTAGGTCAGCAAGGCTTCAGGAAACTTTTCCTGCGCGAAATAGCGGTCTCCTTGTTCTACAAACTTTTGTTTTCGGACGTTGGGGTCGCGGAGGCAGCCGGCCAATAGGAGACAGATCTGGGCCATGATTCCGATCACAAGAGCGGTTCTTTGCGATTTCCGAGAGTATCGGGGAGTCATTGAAGTGCCTAGAAGTATCATGGTCGGGTTAAAGCAAGCAATTTTGCGTCCGTAAAGCCCGTCAAAGGCGGTAGCAGGGAGTTGTTGTAAGTATATAAAAATAAAGACAATAGCATTGATAGGAGGCTTGGGCTGACCGACTACCTCCCAATGCCCAGTCCTGGCCTCGGTAGAGGTGGGTTGGCAGGGACAACTTTCGGGATATTCTGGGTACAAAACTTCCACTGTTCGATGAATGAGATGGAATCCTGGGATGGTTTTCAGAGGATACAAACCCTGACGCCCGTAAATCATTGTAAACAAGTATATTGCACCGCTCCCAATCGTTCTTTGAACCGCAAGATGGTGGCAATGGGCGTGCTCCTCTTCGAGTGGGGATATTCTGATCTTTTCGTGGGGAGAGCTGGCCCATGGTTCGTAACGGCGAAATCGGTATCGAGGATATAAAAAGAGTGGTTCGCAAGCGGTGGTGGATTGTTCCCGTTTGTGCTATTGGCTTTGGGGCCGCAAGTCTACTGGTTGCAACACAGCTCCCGAAGAAATACACCTCCCAAACAGTCGTGCTGGTGACAAAGCCTAGTGTGCCAGAGGACGTTGTGAGACCTGTCGTGACGGAAGACTTGAACCAGAGACTGGTCTCCATGAAGCAGCAGATACTCAGCCGAACGCGCCTCGAACCGGTTCTTGAAAAGTTTGACCTTTACCACGAGGACCGCAAAAAGGTGCACGTGGAGGATTTGATTGAGCGCATGAGAACAACAATTGAGATTACTCCCCTGGAACCGATGCCCGGCACGCAAGATCGGAACCTGCCAGGCTTTAAGGTCGGCGTAACTTTCGACAATCCTCAAACCGCGCAGCAGATTTGCACTGAAATCACCTCCATGTTCATCGAACAAAATGGGAAAGTTTTGGAACAACGGGCGGTCCGCACAACCTCGTTTCTTGGCCAGCAACTGGATCAAGCAAAGGCGAAGCTCGATGAGCAGGACGCCAAGCTAGCTGAATTCAAGCGTCGAAACATGGGAGTGCTGCCGGAAGAGGAACAGACCAACTTCAGCCTGCTCGGCAGCATGAACGCACAACTGGAGTCAAATACTCAATCGCTCAGCCGAGCGCAACAAGACAGGGCTTTTCATGAATCCTTGCTTAACCAGGAAGAAACGAATTGGAAAGCAACCAGACGAAGCGAGCAGAATCCTGAAACGATTGAGGAGCAACTGCGGAATCTGCAGGGGCAATTAACTTCTCTTGAGTCTCGATATACGGCCGAGCATCCTGATGTAGTCAAGATGAAGAATCAGATCGCGGAGCTCAAGAAGAAGTTGGCGGAAACACCAAGCACCGACAGTCCTTCCGTTGGAACGCATACTGCAGCTGATCCACCTCAGATCCAAAAACTCCGCGGGACGCTGAGGCAGGATGACTTCAATATCGGAGAGCTCACGAAGCGGCAAGGACAAATCCAGGATCAAATTAAGATTCTTGAAGGGCGTATACAGTCCAGTCCGATGGTGGAACAACAGCTGAAGGAGTTGACACGCAATTACCAGAGCGCGCTTGATTTTTATAACGAGCTTCTAAAGAAGCAGCAAAATTCGGCTATGGCGACGGACTTAACCCATCAGCAGCAAGGTGAGCAATTTAACGTATTGGATGCGCCGAGCCTTCCAACCCAGCCGTCGTTTCCCAAGATCATGAACTTCGCGGGAGGTGGGCTAGGTGGAGGAGCTGCATTGGGCCTGGCCATACTCTACGTTCTGATGGCCATGGACCAGAGCCTACACACAGAGAGGGACGTGGAGGTGTTTCTGAAACTCCCAGTCCTCACGAGCGTTCCGAGGCTTGAAGTGGCCGAAGTAATTAAGAAAAACGGTGATGCTGTGAGACCGTCGGTGGTTCAAATTAACTGAATCGGGCAGAGAGGGATCCGGGAGAACGATGAGTCGCATTCATGAAGCGTTGAAGAGAGCCGCCCAAGAGAGATCCATCCAGGTCGCTGCTGGATTGGAGGCCCGGGTTGCGGAGATCGCTGGCGAAAGCCGGCGTCCTGACACTGTAGCATCTGTCGCCGTACCGGCGACGCCTTCTCGCGTCGTTGCTGCTACGAATAAGGTTGTTACCGCGGGTTATGAAGAGCTGATCGCGCGCTGCAAGCACCCTGAGTGGCGGCTGGACCCTATCCACAGCGTGTTTCAAAATCCAAGAATCGGGCAGGGTGCATCGGAACGATTTCGCGCTCTGCGCTCGCGTCTATATCAAATTGCCGGTGCCCGCACATTGCGGCGACTCCTTGTGACAAGTAGCGTTGCTGGTGAGGGGAAAACCTTTGTTTCGACAAATTTAGCCCAATCGATTGTCCAGCAGCCCGACATGCGAGTTTTGCTTTTGGATGCCGATATACGAGCGTCCCGATTGCACTCAACACTCGGTGCCCCCAATCGTCCGGGATTGTCGGACTACTTGAGAGGCGAGGCGGATGAATTTGAGGTAATTCAAAAAGGCATGGAGGAAAATCTCTGCCTGATACCCGGGGGAAGCCAAGTATCCAACCCCAGCGAACTTCTGCTGAGTGACCGCATGAAGCACCTGCTGGAGTTCGTCACACCGATCTTCGATTGGGTGATAATTGACTCACCACCTGCCATGCCGGTTCCCGATGCCAGTATTCTTGCTGCCTTGGTGGACGGGATCTTACTCGTGGTCCATGCAGGTTCGACACATGTTGCTATCGCCGAGAAAACGGCGGCAGAGTTTCATGGGAACAATCTGCTAGGGGTGGTGCTCAATCAGGTTGAAAGAAATGAATCGTACGGGGACTACTATTATAACCATTGGGCTAAAAGAGATTGATGGACGTGCTAATGTGCACACTCCAGCTCTGGGATAACTTCCTGGACTTCTCGGTTCCCTCCACGCAGAATTGGCAAACGCCAGCCGCACAGTAAGCTCCAAATCCATCTAAGCCTGCACCACTTTCGAAGGCTTGCTACCTTGAGCCAAGTCGATCGTCGCTCATTCGTGATAACAGCCCCGCCATGGGGCGTGACATTCCAACAAGGACTATGGATTTTCGCAGGGATTTGATGGTGCCGCGGCCACCAGCCTCTTGGATTCCCATCTCTGAAGCAAGAATAGAGCAGGCAAGAGCAATAGCAAAGCCAGCAAAAAAAAGACGACCCCTCCTTCGTGGTGCAGTCTTCCATCTAGAAAGCCTGGATCAACGTATAACGCGAGAAGCGTGAGCGTAGCGATGCGGATCCCGTTTTTCAGAATCATCATGAGCAACCCAGCAGTAACGAACAAAATCTTGTTTCCAAGACGTGTGAGACGAAAATGCGCCAGGAGCAGCGCCAGAATAAGCAACGCCATGCTTGAGCGGATGCCGCTGCACTCCCTGGCCACCTCAATATTGACCCGTGCAAGATGAAAGACCAAACCTTCGCGCAACGCGGGGACGCCGAAGAGGTCAAAGAAGGCCTCCGTTATCCAGGCGGAGCCTGTTTGTAGGAGATGGATCACCCGGTCCAGAAGGAAACTGGGTAGAGGAATTGCCAGGAAGAGGAAGAGCAGCGGGAAGTAACCCTTTCTCGTAGGAGTCTTTCCAAATAGGAGGCCGAAGCCTGCCACCCAAACCAACATGAGCGACAGAATATAGCCAGAGAGTTGCAGGCCGGGCGAGGACTTGCCTCCAGCAAAATGCGCACCGACGGCTACACAGCCAGCGAGAAAGAGGAAACTGGCACCGAATGCAACATCGTAAGAGAGATTCTGGAAGATTCTGTGAGATTCTACGAACAGAAGCCATGCACAGATAAATGGAATGAGCAGGAGGTATGAGGCGTCACCGTTCGAAAGACACATCCGGACAAAAGCGATTAATGGACTTCTAAACAGCAAGGATGAGAGGCCAATCCAACAGACAAACAACACCAAACGCTTTGTGAGGGCTGGGTTCGAGTTGCTCAAGATGCTTTGCCTCCGCTCCAACCGTGTCATTGCGGGAGTGTCGGCGCCGAACCGTAGACACATTTGAGCCTCTCATTATGCATCTGGATTACCCCCAATGGCGCGAACTACCCGAAGGATTAGATTTGCCTTGCTACGGTCGGAAGTTTGCGCGAGGCCACCTGTTCGTTCGAAGTTCTTCCGAGACCAACGAGAAGCATGAACCCCGCGGCTAATTGAGCTTGAAAGAGTCGTTGCACCATGGACTGAGTTGCACGGTCGGCGAAAGTTTGCGTCTTGGCCGTTATTGAACAGGAAGCTGTTTCAAACGGCGGAACAAAAGGAATTGAGTGGCGGAATAGTAGAGTGGGGCCCGAAAGAGAGTAAGACGCTCTCTACGCCCCTCTAGTAAGCGCCCTCACCGCTGATGACTGCTCGCGGAGTCGCAATAAGGATTCTTAAGTCTAGCCAGAGAGACCAAGACTGAGAGTATCGAAGGTCCAATCTAACCATATCATCGAAGCAGATCCGGCTCCGTCCACTTACTTGCCAGAGTCCAGTTATGCCAGGTTTGAGCTCAAGGACCCGCCGGCGGTGCCAGATGTCATAGACTTCAAATTCGTAGGGCACCGACGGGCGAGGGCCAACGAGAGACATCTCACCCCATAGAACATTCCAGAACTGTGGAAGCTCGTCCAAACTAGTTTTGCGAAGGAATCTGCCTACCGGAGTCACCCGGGAATCGTTGGTGATCTTGTAAATCACGGGCTTCCCTGGATCGCCTTTTTCACTGCCGGATTGACCAGCAATGAATCGCTGGACGTATTCCTTGTGGACCTTTGGGTCGTTGTTCGTGTACATCGTTCGGAACTTCAGACATCTGAAACGAGCTCCAAATTGCCCAAACCTCTCTTGCTGGAAAATCACTGGGCCCTTGGAGGTTAGCTTGATTGCCAGGGCAATTGCCGCAAGAAGGGGGCTAGTAAGCAGGAGCAAGAAAGAGCTGCCCGCGATATCAATGATGCGCTTCACGACCCGGGGAAGGCGGACCTTAGATCCACCCTGGGAGAGATCCGGGTAGAACCTGGTATCAGCAAGTGGTTCGGTTGCACCGCGATCAGGGCTCTCCGGGAACAGATGCGCCGTGACAACAAGATTTGAACCGACTTCACGACCCAACTCGTCGTGAAGAGCGCTTACCACCTTTGAGCGCAGGATTTCTGTGATCGGATTTTCGAGTTCCAGACTAATTTCGGTGAAAATGACGCCGAGGACAAGTCCGTTTTTATGCCAGCCAACAAGATCGGTCTCGCGCGTGCATTTCATAAGAATTGATGTTACCCGCGACATGAAGCGATTCGCTGTTCCGGCGTCAACGAATCCACTAGCATCAAGCAGCATCAATACAAATGGCTTGCGGGAACGCTCCGCCCTCCGGCGCTCCAGCGTCAGCATATTGTGGAACGTCTCTTCCTGCAAAATTTCCGCGCGTCTCAGAAGCAGGGAATCGAAACCAGACTTAACCTTGTGTCCGATGGAGCGGCGTGCAGTTTGTTCGCGTGCAGTCGGAATCCTCATGGGGCTGTTTGCCATCTCTGTTCAGACCTCGTGTCACCCATTTAGGAGATTTCCCGTGCAAACATCCTGGGCGACTTCAAAATTTGTTGCTAAGACTCAAACTCCTTATAGTTAGCGCCAAGCTTAGCGCCGCAATCCAATGAACTAAGCGACCGCTGGCTCCAGCAAAGTAGAAAACGGGAGTGGCCCAGACGGGACAGTAAGAGCCGGCTGAATCGCGCAGACCACGGACCTGTCGATCTCCAACGCCACGGAGCGGCGAAGCAATGAAACGGAAACTACAATTCGGCGAGCTCCCTTGAAACCGATCAGAATTCCCTCGACGCCGCACAACGCTCCATCATCAATCCGGACCAACTGACCGACTTCCAGATAAGGCCAGGGTTCTGCCTGAACTCCAGTGGAGACCACTTTCTGAATTGCGTCGATCTCCGAATCCTCGACAGGAATGGGGATGCGGCCTCTTCCAACGACGCTGATCACGCCTGGGGTCAAGAGGACAGGCAGACGTTTGTGCGCGTCAAAGCGACAGAAGACATATCCGGGGAACAAGGGCGAGCCCACTTCGCAAGATTTGCCACGGACTCGCTTCAAGGTCTTATAAGTTGGAAGAAAAGTTTGATATCCTTTGCCGGAAAGCAGCGTCGCTGTCGAACTCTCCCAACGAGTTCTCAGTTGAAGGGCATACCACCGCTCAGGACTGGGGTCGATATTCATCCTAGTTTGGGACTCCCTTTAGTACGGTCGCCCAGGATACCCTTTGTACTGATAGGTCGAGCTGGGGCGATCGCGATAGACCCGTACGAACGGCCACTGCGTTTATCGCAATCAACCTGCCATACCGTATCTCTAGGAGGTAGAACGCGGCCTCGCACTTAGGCCATCTAAGTCATTGAAACAAAACAGTTTATCTTTCTAGCCTTATGGCGGCTGCAGTTCGCGCCACTCCCCCGGTAGAATCTAGAGTCAAGAGATGAAAACCGTTACCCACATTTCCCAATGGGTTTCCAACATATGCTCCCCACACGCGCTCCGCGCCATCTTAGGTTGCATCAAATTATTTGTTCTCAAGGAGTTAACCTATTCATTCAATGATCGCTTCGCGGTCGCAGAAGGGTTGGAATTCTGTGAAAGGGTTTTGGTAAGTTGCCATGCGGCAGCAATTGATAAGGCAAACGCGGACGCACCGAGGAAAACGCGAATCTAGATTCCAAGGCCAAACGTAATTTTCGGCGGTGGAACACCATAACCTCGTGGGGCCGTGCAACGACTATCGGGGGCGGGTGCCCTTCGTTGGGCGGACAATAGTTGTTGGCAACGACCAGCGGCAATTCGCCGAAAGAACCAGAGGATTCGCAACAACGTATGCCTCAGTTGGGCTGTCACTAAGAGCGTGAAGTGCAAATGAATTCTTTAATGAATCAGCAAAGATACCGGAATGATTCAGTCTGACGCGGAAGAGTGATCGTATGTTGTTGAAAAGAGATTGACTACATTTAATGAGAATCGGCACGCATATTGCTTGACACATCCGAGAGTAGCGGCAGACTAGGCGCAAAGCACGAGGGGAAGATATGCGACAATTGCGATATGGGTTGCTCTTGGCCAGCTTGGTTCTTTTTTGTGCTGGCGCGGCAAAGGCTGATACGGTGAGTATTGATGGCACCTACTCCTTTGCAAACAATGGATATGGAATTCCCCCCTACGGCGGCACTCTGAACGGCCAGAGTCAATCCTTCTATTGCGTGGATTTTAGCCACCCTATCCAGGCTGGTGACACTTGGAATGTGACCATTACCAGCCTTACAGGGTCGAACTTTTCTTCAACATTTTTGGGCAACCAGACTTCTTACTTGGCGATGGCTTGGTTAATCACGCAGATGATGGGCACAACGAATCAACTCCAAATCGCGAAAGATCAGTACGCGATATGGAGTTTTACCGGAGGTCCGAACCCTTACGGCACGAATGCCGCGATTGTTGCGGCTGCTCTGGCGGCCGTCCAGGCGGGTTTCACCGGACAGGGATGGGAGATCTTGACACCGACCGGTAGCCTGGGCCAGGAGTTTTTGATTAGGGTGCCTGAACCAGCAGCCCTGCTATTGATTCTGATGGGGTTTATGGTGCTTGCCATCGCAACGCGGAACAAGCGACTCGCTGGAGTAAACGCAGCATAATCTGCCTAGCGAAATGACCGGAAGTATTGGGCTCGCTCGAGACATAAGCTCGGCGAGCCTGAATTTTTGTATGCTTACGCTGCCAGCCCAGGATAACGATCATACCTTCCCTAAGGCTCATACCTTCCCTGAGAAGGTTTAATCCCCATAGCCATCTGGGGGCCCGCCCTGTGCAGACACCAGAGGCAAGGGACAAGAGTTTGCCACATGTGGGAACAAAATCAGGACTTGAACCCCCATCGGGCGACGGCGACCCATGCCAACGTCTTCGGTAACCTATTGAAGAAGAATACCTTAATTAAGGCGGCCCATCTCTTGGCCAGGCCTCCCCATGGAATTGGATTTGCAATTGTTCACAACTGAGAAATATGAACACCTCCCTGAGTCACGCTACCGAACCCGCTGCAACCACAGCCTTTGTGTACGGACACTCCACTGCAATTCAGAACTTGAACACGATTGTGTGGGAGATTGCTGGCACGAACATTCCTGTGCTGTTAATGGGCGAGAGCGGAACCGGAAAGGAAGTCTACGGGCGCCTAATCCACAGGCTTTCAAAGCACTGCCACACGCCACTGAATAAGTTGAGCTGCCGGGCGCTGGAACCGGCAGAATTCCTCGCACAGCTAAAATCTTTCTTGGGAGGCGCCAGTGAGGACCTTGGGGACGGCTTGCGAACTCTGTTTCTGGATGGGATAGACGAGCTGGATCTGCCTTGCCAGAAGGCTTTACTTTCACTTCTTCCCGATGGGGAGATCGACGAGAGTGGTCACCAGAGAATACGTCTAATCGCTGCTTCATCACGAAACCTGGAGAAGGATATCGAATCGGGCAAGTTTCGAAGAGAACTGTATTTTCGAATTAACGGAGTGTGTTTACACTTGCCGCCTCTCAGAGAGAGAAGGGAAGACATCCGCGTGTTGCTGGAGCATTTTCTCGCGAAGCATGCTGCAGTATTGGGACGCGAGGTTTTTGGAGTGAGCGACAAGGAATTGGAGCAACTTGGGACGCATGACTGGCCAGGGAATGTCCGGGAACTGGAAAATCTTGCTAGAAAGATAGCCGTATTAGGTGACACGCAGAGGGCCATTGATGAGCTTAGAGAAACGCCAAAGCTGGAATCGACGATTCCGGAGGAGCCGCGAACTTATTCGTTGAAAGTGGCGGCCCGCGCAGCTTCGAGGAAAGCCGAGCGCGACATGATCTCCAAAGCGCTCGAGCGTACGCATTGGAATCGTAAGCGAGCCGCTCAGGAACTCCAGATCAGTTACAAATCCCTCCTTTACAAGATCAAGCAGACAGGGCTGGAAGGGAAGCAGGGAATGGAGGTGAAGGAACAGTCATGAGAAGCAAATTTCTAATGATTCTAGCGGCTTGCTCGATGGTGAGTGTGGCCCAGCCAAGAATTGAGAGCCGCGCCGGGCAAGAGAAAAAAGAGGAACCAAAGGGCTCGAAAAGTGAGGCAAGCCCCGCCGCGGTGCAGACCGCCGCGCAGGATCCCGCATACAGGATCGGACCGCAAGACGTGTTGAAAATCGACGTTTGGCGGGAAGACCAGCTTACCCGGGTAGCTCCGGTGCGGCCGGACGGAAAGATTACGTTGCCCCTATTGAATGATGTGCAGGCGGCAGGATTGACTCCGATGGAACTCGCCGGCTCGATTCAAGAGGATCTCAAAAAGTTTATTAACAACCCGCAAGTAACAGTGAGCGTGATGGAAATTAACAGTCGGCGGATTTACGTAACGGGAGAAGTTTCGAAGGCTGGCGCGTATGGACTCCTTCCGCACATGACCGTGCTACAGGCTCTCTCCAGCAGCGGCGGATTCACTCAATTTGCCCGGCTGAAGAACATCTACGTGCTCCGAACTGAGAATGGTAAGCAAGTTAAAGTGCCATTTAACTACAAAGAAGCAATCAGTGGGAAGAATCCTGAGCAGAACATCGAGTTGCGACCGGGCGACGTGATAGTAGTGCCGTAAGGAAAACGATATGAAGGACTGGAAAAAAGTACTTAGCGGAATTGTTTGGATGCTGACGGCGTGTCTTTGCTCGTTGCCGGCGGCGGCTCAGCAAGAGGGCGAAGACAAGCCAAAGCCCGCCGCGCGGGAATACCCACCGCTTTTCGATCCAAACGGCAATCAGGAAGACTCAGATCAGGGCGCGCAGACAATGCAACCAGATAACTGGCCCGTGAGCGGCGTCCAGAACCCGACGCTGGGCACTCCAGCGATGCGCCACAGTTATTGGGTTCCCGGAATTCAGTACAGCAATACAGCGGGGTCGAATTCCTCGAATCCAGGGACGAACACCGGCTGGAATTCAACGAGTTTTGTCACTGGCAACGTAAGCCTACTGGAAGCGTGGAGCCATTCTCTGCTCTCGGCGAACTATTCAGGTGGTGGCTACTTTTCAACAGACAAGGTACAGGGAAACGGGAATTTTCATCAGCTGGCGGCGGCGTTCGAGATTGATCAGCGCCGGTGGCAGGTGTTTTTTGATGACCAGTTTTCATATTTGCCCTTGAGTTCGTTTGGGTTTGGAGGCACCAGCGGATTGGCTTCTCCCGGAATTACAGGCTCCCTAGGTGCACCTCAACCCGGACTGCAGAATGCGTTCGTGCCGGGCCAGAGCATCTTGACAGCGACGGGTCCCCGGTTAAGCAATGTCTCTGCCGTGCAACTGACTTACGAGCTGAGCGCACGGGGATCATTCACCATTGCCGGCGTACACGGATTACTGCGATTCACCAACTCGGGGAACCTCGACAATAACACTGAAACTCTCAATGCCGGGTACAACTACGCGGTTACTCGCAACGATACTCTGGGTTTGAGCTATCGATTCAGTGCCTATCACTATCCCGCTGACCCGCAAGCACTGGGCGATCATGTTATTCAGGTTGTGTATGGAAAGAAAATTACCGGAAGGCTTGCCCTGAAGCTCATGGGTGGGCCGGAAGTCACCAGGTTCCGCGTACCCGTCAATGGTTCGCGGCAGAACGTTTCGGGGTCAGGAACCGCATCACTCATTTACGCCTTCCGCCAAAGCAACGTTACGTTGAACTACACGCACGGAGTAAGCAGCGGCAGCGGTGTGTTCAGCGGAGCGAACACCGATCAGATCAACGCAACGTGGGGCCGACCACTTACTCGAGTGTGGTACAGCAATATGAATCTCGGCTATGCAAGAAACCGCCAGATCTTGGGTGGGACTGGTGTACCGTCGACAAGTTTTGGCACCTGGCTCGCCGGAGCGGGTTTGAGCCGCCCGCTGGGCCGTTCCGCGAACCTTTCGGGGGGATATCAGGCGCAGATTCAAGACTCCAGTATTGGTATCTGCACTGGTCCGAATTGCGGTAGCAACCGCGTCGTGCACCAAATTTTTCTTAGTCTCCAGTGGCACGCGAGGCCAGTGGTGCTACGATAGCGAAAAGATATTTGTTCTATTAGTCGAAGACTCGGAGACCATGTATAAAGGATTTTTTGGGTTAAAAGACAACCCCTTCAATGTGAGCCCGGATCCCCGGTATCTGTTCCTCACGAAAGAGGTTGAGGAAACCTTGTCCAGTCTGATGTACGGTATTCAGACCCGCAAGGGAATCATAACCCTCACAGGTGAAGTGGGAACGGGTAAGACAACCCTCGTCAACCGGGTTCTTGACTGGTTGCGCCAGGGCGCGACGAAAACAGCTTTTCTGTTCAACTCCCGGATGAATTCGTCGCAGCTCTTCGATTTTATTCTCGCAGAATTTGACATTCCTTGCGAATCCAGGTCCAAGAGCCAGCAATTAATGAAGCTGAACCAATGGCTTCTGGAGCGATTCGCTTCGGGCGAAACTGCCGTAGTTATCATCGACGAGGCGCAAAACCTGACATTTCCAGTTCTTGAAGAAATCCGGCTGCTCACAAACTTGGAAACGTCGAGGGAAAAATTGCTGCAAATCGTTCTTTCCGGTCAGCCCGAGCTCGAAGAGAAGCTTAATCTGCCTCAACTGAGGCAATTGCGGCAACGCATTATGCTTCGTTGCAAAACGAGTGCTCTGACGAAGGAGCAGACCCGCGATTACGTGCTCGAAAGACTGAAGATCGCTGGCGCAGCCACAAGCGATCAACCGATATTCAGCCCCGCGGGCATGGAGACGATTCACCTGTATTCGATGGGTATTCCGCGCGTCGTGAACCTGCTGTGCGAGCACGCACTTATTAACGCCTACGTCGAAGAACAACGGCCAATCCAGCAGAAAATCATCGAGGACGTGGCACGCGAATTTAAGTTGGATGAGGTCGAACCGATTGCCTCACCTGAGAATTTGCGGACTAGTGCAGAGCTTTATAACTCTGAAGCATTCATTCAAAACCTTGGCGAAGCCCTATCGCGCTTTCGATTGGGCCCGCCAACGGCATCTTGGCGAGACAAAAAGTAGCCTTGTAAGAAACTAGCTCTGATTGTTCACTGGGTTTCCCATGCAGGCAGAACATTGCACCTGCCCAAAAGGGGTCGGCGAAGAACCTTTGGGTACCCCAAATGTTGCCAATTGGGAAGCTTCCTTGCTCGTCCCAGGCGAAACGTTCCCCCGGAATTCTCCTATCGATAGGTGGTAAGAGTTTTCCACAAAAGCACTATCTGCTGGGAGCCCACCGCCCACTCCAGCCGCTGGGAACGCTTGGAAGATCGCTAAATATCTTCTTTTCAATAAAATAGGGCGAATCCTGTTCCGCTGGGTCTGCCAAAAGGCTCGCTGAATGTGGCATCCAGATTGCGACCCTTCCATACGCCATTTAGATCACCTTGTGATCCTTCCAACTCGTTGATTTTAAATGGTTTTATATCGTGATGAAGATGGTTTCGGGACAGATTCCTCCAATTGTGGCGGTAGCTTATCCAAATGCTTGCACGGGAGATAGGGCGTGACCGCTCTGGAGCGACTACCACACACGGCTAACTGGCGAGTCCAAATACGTTTAGTCGAAGCAGCGGCTAACTCCTTTCTCTGTCCCTTCAGGTACCGGCTGCACTTGGTTAAACGATTCTTCTACAGGTGATAGAAAAACTATGATCCGAGTCGGCGTAATCGGTTACGGCTATTGGGGACCCAACATCGTCAGGAATTTCCAAGGACTGGAAAGCGCTCGCGTGGAGATGGTGTGCGACAAGAGCGACGCCGCATTGGCCCGCGTGCGCAAGACCTATCCTGGCATTTTGACGACAACCGACCCCAATGAGGTGTTGAATTCAACGCAGATTGACGCAGTTGCCGTGATCACGCCCGTTTGGACTCATTATGAGTTGGCCAAGGGGGCGCTCGAGAATGGCAAACACGTTTTCGTGGAAAAACCATTTGCCTCGAATTCAGCGCAGGCAGAAGAACTCATAGAGATTGCCGCTCGGAAAAACCTCACCATCATGGTGGATCATACCTTCCTGTTTACAGGTGCTGTCCGAAAGATCCGGGAGTTGACTGAAAGCGGGGCGCTCGGAGAGCTGTATTACTACGATTCGCTGCGGGTCAATCTGGGACTTTTTCAACACGACATCAGTGTCGTGTGGGACCTGGCGCCGCACGATCTCTCAATTATGGATCATGTAATAAACAAAGAGCCGGAAGCGATCGTAGCGACCGGCGAGAAGCATTTGAATGGAGTCGAAGACGTCGCGTTCATGACGGTCTATTTTCCTCAAAACATGATCGCCCACATCAATGTAAATTGGCTTTCGCCGGTCAAGATTCGAACGACGTTGATCGGGGGCCAGAAAAAAATGCTGGTCTGGAACGATATAGTGGCTGACGAAAAGATTCGCGTGTATGACAAGGGCGTGCAGATCAGCTCGGGAGAGGGAATCCGCGACCTATTGGTCAGCTATCGCACGGGCGATATGTGGGCGCCACAGATCGAACAATCGGAAGCGCTGCGCGTCGAACTCAGTTACTTCGCTGATTGCGTTATGAACAACAAAAAGCCGTTCAATGATGGGCACGCGGGTCTTCGGGTCGTCCGCATGCTCGAAGCAGCCGATTGTTCCATCCAGAAGCGAGGAGAATTGGTGCGGCTGTGAACGAGTTTTGTTCGATCGCCCCCGATGTGAAATTGGGAAAAGGAGTAAAGCTCTCCAAGTTCATCAACTTGTATGGTTGCGAAATCGGAGATGAGACTAAAATCGGTGCTTTCGTTGAAATTCAGAAGAACGCCCGCGTTGGCCGGCGTTGCAAGATTTCGAGCCACACCTTCATTTGTGAGGGCGTAGAAGTTGAAGACAACGTATTCGTGGGACACGGCGTTACGTTCATCAACGATTCATATCCGCGGGCTACTATTGCCGGCGGCCAGTTGCAGACCGAGAAGGATTGGAAGGTCGAGAGGACCATCGTAAGGAAGGGCGCCTCAATCGGTTCAGGAGCCACCGTTCTCTCCAATCTTGTCATCGGAGAAAACGCCATCGTCGGTGCTGGGAGCGTTGTTACGCGGGACGTCCCTGCTAACGCCATCGTCGCAGGAAACCCTGCGCGTGTGAAGAGATATATCGATTCCAAAGAGATCGCTGTCCCGGGAGACGAAAAGTGACAGGTAAAAATAGAGTTCCGTTTCTTGACCTTGTTAGCCCTCATATGGAGCTTGAGCAGGAACTTACTCAAGTTTTCAAACACGCCCTTCGTACCGCCAGTTTTATCGGTGGCTCGATGGTCGAGCAATTTGAGCTTGCGTTCGCGGAGTTCTGCGGCACGAAGCATTGTGTCGGCGTAGGAAGTGGAACTGATGCCCTGAGGTTTGCGTTAACGGCCAGCGGCGTAAAGGCCGGCGACATCGTCATTACGGTGCCGCACACCTTCATAGCCACAACCGAGGCAATATCGCAGGCGGGCGCGGAACCGAGATTTGTGGACATCGACGAGCGCACCTACAACATGGACGCGGTGAAAGTGCGTGAATATTTGGAGAGCTCCTGCACGGCCGATGAACGGCTTGGTGTGGTGATCGAAAATAAGAGCGGTAAGCGAGTTACGGCCATCATCCCAGTCCATCTCTATGGACAGATGGCTGATATGGATCAGCTTCTGGGATTAGCTGAGCAATACAAGCTGATCCTCATTGAGGATGCTTGCCAGGCCCACGGCGCGCAATACTTCTCGAAAAAAGAAAACTGCTGGCGGATTGCTGGTTCGATGGGAAGGGCAGCCGCATTCAGTTTCTATCCCGGCAAGAACTTGGGGGCATGTGGCGAGGCGGGGGCGGTCACAACTAATGATGGAGTGCTCGCACAGAAATCTCGGATGCTGCGCGATCATGGTCAAGCGAGGAAGTATTACCATTCAATGGAAGGCTACAACGGGCGGCTCGATGCGATCCAAGCGGGAATCCTGCATGCAAAACTTAAACATCTTCCCGAGTGGACCGAGATGCGCCGCTCGGCGGCGTCTCGCTACCGTCAGTTGTTTTTCGAAATTGGTAGCGACACAATAACCATTCCCTACGAACCGGAGTGGAGCAGATCTGTGTATCACCTCTTCGTGGTAAGACTCAAGAATCGAGAAGACATTATAGGGCAGCTCGATGCGGCCGGGATTGGGACAGGGATTCACTACCCGATTCCATTGCACCTTCAGAACGCTTACACAGGGCTCGGGTATAAGAAAGGAGATTTTCCTGTCGCGGAAAAAGCCGCCGCGGAAGTCCTCTCTCTTCCCATGTATCCGCAATTGCGAAGCGATCAGCAAAGCAGGGTGGTGAGCGAACTCGAGAAATTTGTCGCGGCCGATATGCAATCCGTAATGCAGCCCAAGATCGCCTGACTCTTCACCACGCAACGCAGAACAGAATAGCGAGGAAGCTTTGAAGATTGTAACCATCGTCGGGGCGCGGCCTCAATTCATCAAGGCCGCCGCGGTAAGTCAGAAATTGCGAGAGCGATACGAAGAGATTCTAGTCCACACAGGGCAGCATTATGACTACGAAATGTCTGGCATTTTCTTTGATGGACTCGAATTGCCCCAACCGAAGGCAAGTTTGGGTGTCGGCTCTGGCTCCCATGGCTTTCAAACCGGCGCGATGCTCAAAGCCATCGAGGATGTGCTACTAGCCGAACGTCCGGACCGTGTCCTAGTTTACGGCGACACAAACTCTACGCTGGCGGGCGCGCTAGCGGCATCAAAGTTATGCATACCGATCGCCCACGTAGAGGCGGGGCTGAGAAGCTTCAATCGCCGTATGCCAGAGGAAATCAACCGTGTGATAGTGGATGATTTATCGGATTTGCTGTTTTGCCCGAGTAGGACCGCAATAAGCAACTTGGCCGCCGCTGGTATTACACAAAATGTTCATCTCGTCGGTGACGTCATGCTAGACGTACTGAACTGGGCAAAGCCACGCGCCGATGCGAAGCGGTCGGAGATTCTGGAACGATTTGGTTTGAGCAGGCAGGCTTACCTAATAGCGACCGTGCACCGCAGCGAGAACACGGATGAAGTGACGCGAATGGCAAGCATCTTGAGAGCTCTTAACGCTATCAACGAGCCGGTGGTCTTTCCGGTTCATCCGCGAGCCCGAAAGATCATCAACGAAATGGGCTTCCAACCTAAACCTCATGTACGCCTGCTCGATCCCGTAGGATATCTGGACATGGTTGCATTGGTCGGCTCCGCGCGATTGATTCTCACCGATTCTGGTGGGCTGCAGAAGGAGGCCTATTGGCTCGGCGTACCCTGCCTTACACTTCGCAAGGAAACCGAGTGGGTGGAGACAGTCGCTGCAGGTTGGAATGTTTTGGTGGGCTCCGATTTAAGCAGAATTGTCGACACCGTGAATTCGTACGCTCCGCCCCATTCGCATCCGGTATTGTACGGGGATGGGGCTGCCGCAGATAAGTGCGTGGATGTTCTAGGTGCCGGATGCGAGCCGATGAGACTTGCTGAAAGGGCTGAGTATGCAAATTGGCGTCAATAAGCCGAAGGTCAGGGTAGCTGTTGTCGGCGTTGGCTACTGGGGCAAAAACCTAGTTCGAAATTTTTATGAACTTGGAGCTCTTGGAGTGCTGTGCGACGCGGATAGATCCATTGAGGCGGCCTGCAAACAGTCCTACGAAGGAGTCAAATTCTGTTCGGAGTTCAGCGAAGTCCTCTGCGATCCTTCCATCGACGCGGTGGCCTTGGCTACGCCAGCAGTAACACACTATGATTTGGCTAAAAAGGCTCTCGAAGCCGGAAAGGACGTTCTAGTCGAAAAGCCACTCGCTATTGACGTTAAGCACGGCGAGGAGCTCGTGAAACTGGCAGAGGCCAAGCACCAAATTCTGATGGTTGGACACATTCTCAGATATCATCCGGCAATCCTGAAACTCCAGAAGCTGATACAAGACGGCGCTCTTGGAAAAATCAACTATTTGTATTCCAATCGTTTGAACATGGGGAAAATACGGACGGAGGAGAATATACTTTGGAGTTTTGCTCCTCACGATATCTCTGTGATGCTGTCGCTCCTCAATGAAATGCCCGCTTGTGTTACCTGCCAGGGTGGTTCTTACCTGAATCGCGATATCCCAGACGTTACATTGAGCCATTTCGAATTCCCAAGCGGGGTCCAGGCTCACATTTTCGTCAGCTGGTTGCATCCAATCAAAGAGCAGCGACTGGTGGTCGTTGGCTCCGAGAAGATGGCCATCTTTGACGACACCGCGGAAAATAAGCTTGTCCTGTATCCTCATAAGGTCGAATGGAAAAATCGGATCCCCACGGCTGTTAAGGCGAACGGCGAAATCGTTGATCTAGAGGATCGGGAGCCGCTCCGTGCGGAATGCCAACACTTCGTAAACTGCGTGGAATCCAGAACTTCTCCTATAAGTGATGGCACAGAGGGCCTTAGAGTTTTGCGAGTTTTGGATGCCTGTCAGAGGGCATTGCGCGATGGGGAAATTGCGCTAGAAACGCCCAGTGGCAAGAAAGAAAAGCAAGAACGTCCTTACTTCGTGCATGGTTCTGCCTATGCTGATGAAGGCGCTGAAATCGGAGCCGGCACGAAGGTTTGGCACTTTTCTCACGTGATGAAAGGAGCCAAAATCGGCGAACGCTGTGTTATTGGACAAAATGTGAATGTCGACGGTGGCACCGTGATCGGGAACAACGTTAAAATTCAGAACAATGTGTCCGTCTATACGGGTGCGGTCATTGAGGATGACGTGTTCCTGGGCCCGTCGTGTGTTCTCACAAATGTAACCAACCCGAGGTCCCAGGTGAACCGGCACTCCTTGTACGAAACTACATTGCTGAAGCGCGGCTGTTCGATCGGGGCAAATGCGACGATCGTTTGCGGAGTGAAGATCGGGCGTTATGCGTTCGTCGGAGCAGGTTCGGTGGTTACCAAGGACGTACCCGACTTCGCGCTAGTTATCGGAAACCCAGCCCGTCAGGCCGGATGGATGAGTCGCCATGGGCACCGTCTTGAGTCGCCCGACTCCGAAGGGATAATGATTTGCCCCGAGAGCGGGTATCGTTATCAGGAAATTGAGCCCGGCGTTGTACGGTGCCTCGATTTGGATGAAGAAGCGCCTTTGCCGGCGGACCTGAGCAAGAGCACCAAGTCCTACAAACAAATGAAAAGAGAGGATGTAAAGTATGCAGGTGCCACTGCTCGATCTTAAGGCCCAGCACGCAACCATTAGGGCCGAAGTCGAGGCTGCCATCGCCGAGGTGATGGAATCCCAGCACTTCATCTTGGGACCGAAGGTGGATCAATGCGAGAAAGCAATCGCGGCGCATAGCCGGTGCGCATACGCAGTCGGGGTTTCCTCAGGCAGCGATGCTTTGCTGGCCTGTCTGATGGCGGAAAACATCGGCCCCGGTGACGAGGTCATTACCACTCCATACACGTTCTTTGCCACTGCGGGTGCGATTGCCCGCGTCGGGGCCACACCGGTTTTCGTTGACATCGATCCGGTGACCTACAACCTGGATACTTCTCAGATCGCATCGAAGGTAAACAGCAGGACTCGTGCGATCATCCCCGTTCATCTATACGGCCAGATGGCGGATATGGATAACGTGATGGCTGTGGCCGAGAAGCGTGGGCTCATAGTCATCGAGGATGCTGCCCAAGCAATAGGGGCCGAGAACAATGGCCGAAGGGCTGGTTCAATAGGACATTACGGATGCTTTTCGTTCTTCCCTTCAAAAAACCTCGGCGCTGCCGGCGACGGCGGGATGATTGTAACGAATGATGCGGAGCGGGCTGAAAAGCTAAGGTGCCTACGCGCGCATGGTTCCAAACCGAAATATCACCACAAGATTATCGGGGGAAATTTCCGGCTCGACGCACTTCAGGCAGCCATTGTCAGCACAAAGTTGCGACATCTTGATGAATGGACAAATGCCCGCCAACAAAACGCCAAAAAGTACGATCAATTCTTTGCCGAAGTCGGATTGGTGAACGCCGATCGTGATTCGACGAACATCGGTTTGCCCAAGGTCGTCACAGGGCGCCACATTTTCAACCAGTACGTGATCCGGGCAAATCGTCGCGACCAATTGCAAGCTGCCCTGCAGCAGCGGGGCATCGGTACTGAGGTTTATTATCCGATTCCCATGCATCTTCAAGAGTGCTTTGCCTATCTGGGTTATGGAGAGGGTGCATTTCCCCATAGTGAGCGAGCCGCCAAGGAAACTTTGGCACTGCCGATTTATCCCGAACTCTCTGAGGTGCAACTTCGCTACGTAGTAGAATCCGTTTGCGATATTGTCAAAACGAGCTCTGACGGCTCGAGCATCTCAGGGGTGAGATCTTCAGAATTGGTCGAACCTAAATCCAAGTGCTGACCCTGTGATCGGAGTCATATCCAAAGTTGGCCAGGAGCCAGTAGTTGAAGAGTTTTTCGAGCTCTTCAAGACCCCTTGGGAGTTCTACCAGCCCGGTCGAACATATGAAGCAGTTGTGGCTACGGTCGACGACCTACCTGAAGTTGACACAAGGTTACTCCTCCTCTACGGCTCCCAAACCAAGAATACAGACGCGCCTAACGGCATCATTGTGCGTTCACGGCATACAGGCGGGTCCCTGAACTACCAGGGAATTGCCGTACCGATATACGGTCAGCTAAGCATATTCGAAGGGGAGAGCGAGAGCGTTCCATGTCTCGCGGCGGCCCCAGCAACGGCGGTCTTGCGTGTCGTGTCCGAGGGAAACACAACGGTGGTGCGACTCGGATATGACTTGTTTCAGGAAGTTCAGCTCCTCCTGTCAGCCGGTCAGCCCATCGAGCACGCATATATCCCCACGCTCGACATTCACATCGAGATGTTGAGAAATTGGATCCTTAGCGAAGGGATTCCTCTCTTGGAGATCCCTCCTGTACCCTCCGGCCACAGCTTTGCTGTGTGTCTGACCCACGACATAGATTTCATCGGAATACGACATCACCTGTTCGATCATACGATGTGGGGATTTCTCTACCGTTCGACAGTCGGTGCCATTCGAAACTTTCTCCGGCGAAGAATATCGATAGGCCGTCTTTTTGCAATCTGGCGCGCGGCTGCTTCACTTCCTTTCGTCTACCTCGGATGGGTAAGGGACTTCTGGATTCCGTTTGAATGGTATTTGCGGGTCGAGAAGGACTTGCCAGCGACTTACTTCTTGATTCCATTTAAGCGGCAAAGTGGCGAGCATGTGCAGAACTCACACGGGGCCCGGCGTGCCGCCGCCTATGATGTTGAAGATCTTCATCAATGGGTGGCAATTCTTAGGAGGGAAGGCTGCGAGTTGGGCGTTCACGGAATTGATGCGTGGCACAGTGTTAAGAAAGGCCGCGCTGAGCTAGGTAGGATCTCAGCTACCACGGGAGAGGCGGCGATCGGTATCCGCATGCACTGGCTTTTGCAGAACGAGAAGACAGCTTCCGTACTCGACGAGTGTGGTTATTCCTACGATTCCACTGCAGGTTACAATGAGACAGTAGGGTACCGTAACGGAACCTCGCAGGTGTTCCGTCCCTTGAGTGCAAAGACTCTACTCGAGCTCCCGCTGCACATCCAGGACGGGGCGTTGTTCTACCAAAATAGGCTCGATCTTTCCGAGTTAGAAGCCGAAACTCGGTGCAAAGATTTGATTCAGAACGCCGGGCAATTTGGAGGTGTCCTTACCTTTCTCTGGCATGACAGAAGTCATGGGCCCGAGCGGTTTTGGGGCGACTTCTACATTGGCCTGGTACGCTTGCTGAAATCTACCGATGCGTGGTTTGCCACGGCCGCACAGGCAGTTACTTGGTTTCGGAAGCGACGTGAAGTGCGTTTCGATCGTCTTGGGAGTACAAACGGCACACGAGCTATATCTAGTGGGAAGGGAGAAGATACCCTGCCGGCGTTATGCTTGCGGGTATACCGGCCTCTTGCGCGAAAAGATACGCGGCCATCCAGCGAGCCGAAATTTCCTCACAATGACATTCCTTGGGATACCAAAACTATTGTCGAACTCGATTCTTCCCTCTGGAAAATCTCCGAACTGCCAGTGGCACTCTAGTCGCTCAGGAACTAATGATGAAGTCTGTTTGTATCCTAGTTCAAAACGTGTACGACATGGACGCGCGGGTGAAACGAAAAGCTGAGGCTTTGGCGTCGGCAGGTTATGTTGTGGACGTGTTGGCGCTTGCTGGGACCCTTGGGCAGAAGACCTATATTCTAAACAAGGTAAACGTCCAAACACTCTCCTTGGGGAAAAAACGAGGGTCCTTGGCCCGTTACATATATGAATACGCCGCGTTCTTCTTATGGGCGTTCTTTCGCTTGCTTCTGCAGACGCGGCGAAGAGGGTATGCAGTCATTGACGTCAATACACTGCCGGATTTCCTGATCTTTGCTGCCCTTCCTGGCAGATGGATGGGAGCCAAGCTGATATTGGACATGCACGAGATCACCCCTGAATTCTACATGTCTAAGTATGGGGTTTCCGCCGACTCGCGATTAATCTGGATTCTTAAATACCTTGAGAAAATTAGCTTTGATTTCGCGGATTACGTGGTCACCATCAGCGAACCCATACAGGAACTTCTAATCGGGCGTGGGCTAGATGCTTCAAAATCCATCGTGGTCATGAATTCCGCGGACGAAGCGCGCTTCGCTTCTGGCACGCATTCTGCAACTGCCGAAGGGAATTCAGATGGATTCAGAATGATTTATCACGGAACTCTCACGAAATTATACGGTATTGAGATAGCGATCGAGGCGTTTAGTCTTGCATGCAAGGAGATGCCGGGAGCCGAACTCTGGATTCTTGGGTCCGGCACTGAGAAGGAGGCGTTAGAAGGGCTTGCGCTAAGACTGGGGTTAGATTCGAAAGTAAAACTAGTTGGACAAGTGCCTTCTGCGGAGATCACATCTTGGCTTAATAGAGCTGACGTTGGAGTCTTGCCGATCCGACGCGACGTCTTTTTGGATTTTGCTTTTCCCAATAAGTTGCCTGAATTCATTATTATGGAAAAACCGGTCCTCATGTCTCGTCTGAAGACGATTCGGCACTATTTTAGTGAACAGGCCCTTAGCTATTTTGAGCCGCACAATTCCGCAGATTTAGCCAGGCAAATGATCCGGCTCTACCGGGACCGTGGTCTGTGTGCTCAACTCGCAGCGAGAGCCAAGCTGGAGTACATTCCTATACGCTGGGAAGTGATGAAGCAGCGATACTTAAATTTGATCGAAGACTTGGCCGGTTCTCAGCCCCCACAATCGCGTGTTCGCACGTAGCCAAACTCACGGTCGCGGAAAGATAGAGGCATCATCCATGCCGGCTCAAATGCAAACTAACTTTGGTTACTCGTTCGAATCAAAGGCTATTTGTTCTATCCGCCTCGACATCGAGAAAGTGTTTAGTGGGTGTCAAATTCGAACCCGATGGAAAGAGATTGTTCTATGATTGGCGAGAATCAGCGCCTTCTGAAGACGGGAGCGACCGCTCTACTCAGATCCACATCAGGAGAGAGCTCGCACTCCTCCTTGCACACCGCAATGAACACTCTTAGCCTCGAGATCAGTGGCATTTGAGATGTTCTCGCTGAGCAGCAAAGTCGTCGTTCTTTGTTGGGATAGGCCGGCGGAATCAGATCGCCGCGCTTTCAAGATCACTGCGTTCTTGGGAGCGGACGTGGCATTTGTATCGCTCAACGGGGCGGTTTTGGACGACGCTGAATCCGTTAGGAAATTGGTGCCTAAATGTGCCTGTCTTATCGTTGACGCGCAGACCCTCGCGAAGAGTGCCGATCTGCTGCAGAATGGGGTGAGCGGAATAATCCGCCTGGTTGATTTGGCGGCAAACGTCTTCATTTATGGCTTTCAACCGACAGACCGTCACGAGGCGATACTGCGCTCTTTTTCGGGGGGGGGGCTTGCTCGAGTCCAACCGCTTTCTAGCCGCGATGCAACGTTCAAGGTTGCAGGGGGTCAGCGTGAATGGTGTGGGCAGTTCTCCGAACTCTCTTTAGGGGTAGTGGACCCATCGAGAGAAAGGTCTTTTCTTGAGGGTCCTAGCCAGCAGCAACAAAACGTAATGGTCTGGGCTGACCGCAAGCCTTTCTTCGTGCGCACGGAAAAGAGCGGGACGCGGATTTTTTTCCTGGCTTGCAGCGAGTTAGCTGACTTAGACGAAAAGGTGCAGAGTGGTGGCTCCTTATTGTCATGGTTTTCGAGGCTAATTCCAGTGATGATGTTTCTGAGAGGAGCTCTTGGGGACCGCCTCTGGCACAACGACAACCCTCGAGCGTGCTTTATTATCGACGATCCGTTATTGAGGAGCCGCTACGGGTTTTTGGAATATAGAAGGCTTGAGGAGAGCATGCGCCGGCAAAGGTTTTCTACTTGCATCGCGTTCATCCCATGGAATTTCCGTAGGTCTAAGAATGATGTCGCGGAGCTTTTTTCATCGAGTAACGGGGCGCTTTACCTTTGTATTCATGGTTGCGATCATACTCATGCGGAGTTCGCCAGCGCCGACTTTGAGTCACTGCGCGCGAAGGCTCAATTAGCACTTGAGCGAATGAGGACGCACCAACAACTCTCCGGCGTCCTGTTCGACGATGTTATGGTGTTTCCGCAGGGCCTCTTTTCGCCAGAATCTATTAAGGCATTGAAGGCATCAGGCTATCTGGCTGCCGTAAATAGTGACCTCTTTCCCTCCACCAGGCCAGCTTCATTGGCCCTCCGTGATTTGTTAGACGTGGCCGTTACTGAGTTTGATGATTTCCCTCTTTTTGGCCGTCGCTACCCCAACGACTTAGCAGGATTTGCCTTTGACCTCTTCCTCGGGAAACCAGCCTTGGCGGTTGAGCATCACGGTTATTTTCGGAACGGGTACGCATCACTTGAAGCGTTCATCGAGCGGCTTAACGGTTTTGAAGAACACCTCGAATGGACGAATCTCGGGACCATCTGTTCTCGTGCCAGCCTCACGAGAACTGCCGAGGACGGTGAAGTCCATGTGCGGTTCTATACGAGCCGTTTTTTGCTGACAAATACTCAATTCCATACGCAGAGATACGTTCTGCTTCCCCGGCGAACACCATATGAAAATATCCCCTCCGTAACCATCAATGGACGCGAATGGGAGTGTGAGCGAGAAAATGGCCAGTTGAAAATACGTCTATCACTAAGTGCCGGTCAAACGGCCGAAATTAAAATCATATCCCAGGCATCTGATTTCGTGGTCGCACCGTGGAGAGGGACGGAAATTCATAACACCAGAGTGCGAATTCGCCGTTTTTTGAGCGAACTCCGTGATAACTACGTGGACACCAGCCGAATTCTAAGCGCTATTGTCCAGAGAGCCAGGAATATTCGTCGCGGTGCAAAACTTCAAGCTGAGCCGTTGAGTGGCGCGTGAGGCAGTTCACGAGAAGTGGCTGAAACCGTTACGCTGGTGAATGTCAGCCTGCCTTGCTGCGTTCTTCGTTCTCGGGAGGGAATTTGTCAGCTAGATTACCTACTTATGTTCTCGTGACACCCGCGCGGAATGAAGTGGCTTTGATCGAGAAAACCATCGCGTCGGTCGTTGCGCAAACCGTACTTCCGATCAAGTGGGTAATCGTTAGCGACGGTTCGACCGATGGTACTGATGAGGTCGTCCGTGGGTTCGCCGCCAAAAATCCTTGGATCGAATTACTTGTACTGCCTGATCGTACCCAGCGGGACTTTGTTGGCAAAGTGAGTGCCTTTAACGCTGGGCAAGTCAGGTTAGCAGGGGTGGACTACGATGCGATTGGCAATCTGGATGCCGACGTGTCCTTCGACGAAGAGTACTTCTCTTTCTTGCTTCAGAAACTAGCCGATGATCCTAAGCTGGGACTGGTTGGAACACCATATAGAGACCCCCTGAATCAGCCGTACGACTATCGCTTCGTCAGCAGCGAGCACGTAACGGGTCCCTGCCAGCTGTTTCGCCGCGAGTGTTTTGCCGCGATCGGCGGGTATATGCCTGTAAAGGGTGGAGCGATAGATCGCATTGCGGATATTGCCACAAGGATGAAGGGCTGGAAGACGAGGACGTTTACCGAAAAGATGTATTTGCACCATCGGCATACGGGGACAGCGCAGCAAAATCTGCTAGTGGCAAAGTTTAGAGATGGTGGCAAGGACTACTCTGTTGGAACGTCCTTGATTTGGGAACTGTGCAGAACGGCCTATCAGATGACCAAGAGGCCCTTTATTTTGGGTGCTATTATGACGGGGGCTGGCTATTTCTGGTCTCTACTGCGACGTGTCGAAAGGCCCGTGTCTCGCGAAATGGTTGAGTTCTGCCGACGAGAGCAGATGCAACGTTTAAAGGCATTTGTATTGGGCAAGACTCTGGGCATTCGTGGGTGACAGCATCTTCGGGATGGCAGTTGTTCGGACAAGGGCGGATTTTCAGGGCCACTCGCTGCTCGCTTAGGTGACACCCAAGAAGTGATTCTTTCAAATGAGATGACCATGGCGCAACCGCATATATCTGTCTGCATCTGCACCTATAAGCGGCCCCAGTATCTCAAGCGCTTGTTGTCGGAACTTAGCGGCCAGGATACAGAGGATTTATTTACATATTCAATCATAATTGCGGATAACGATCATTCGCGGTCCGCAGAACCCGTCGTGATGGACTTCGCAGCTACTTCGCTCATTCCTGTCAAGTATTGCGTGGAACCTCGGCAGAATATTCCGCTGGCGCGAAACATGGCGGTAATGAACGCTAACGGTGACTTTGTCGCATTCATCGATGACGATGAGTTTCCAAGCAAACGCTGGCTGCTATTTCTGTTTAACACGCTAAGAGAGTACGACGTTGATGGCGCTCTCGGACCTGTGATGCCGTATTTCGAAGCACAACCGCCGCGGTGGATCTTGGAGGGTCGATTCCACGATCGGCCAACGCACCCGACAGGACTACGCCTGGACTGGAATGATTGCCGAACCGGCAATGTGCTCTTGAAAAGACAGGTCTTAGTGCGGGAAGGGCAGCCGTTCAGGCCTCAGTGCTTGTCTGGAGAGGACCAAGATTTCTTCAGGAGGATGATCGAAAAGGGAGGTGTTGTTGTTTGGTGTGATAAAGCCGTTGTATACGAGGTCGTTCCGCCAGCACGCTGGAAACGTAGCTTTCTGGTCAAACGAGCATTGTTTCGCGGAGTATTCTCTCTCCGCAATCATGGTTTTCCACCTGCGCGAATTCTAAAATCGCTCCTTGCGACTCCATCCTACGCTGCGGCGCTGCCATTTGCGCTAATCTTAGGTCAGGCTAACTTCATGCGGTGTATGTTTAAGTTCTCTTACCATTTGGGTAGACTTCTTGCATTCGTTGGAGTCAACCCGATTAAGCAGCCATACATCACCGATTAGCGTTGACCAGTGCGTCGAGACGCAGGTGTTTGGAGGAAAGCTCGTGATAGTTTGCGGTAAAGAGATGAGGATTCGAGGGTGGTTGATCCGGATTGCCTACCCGGAGCTGGATAAGTACGAGCTCCTGACCGACCCCGAGACAGTACTGGCCGGCCTGCGGAAATCCGGCACACGAATCGACCTCTTCACGTTCATGCAGTCAATGCCTGAAACATCCCCGAAATTCGCCTATCCGATGGAATGGGATAATCTGGCGGTCTTGCAGGTGACCACTTTCGATCAGTGGTGGAACCACCAGATCCAGTCCTCCGCCCGGAATAGATCTCGCCAGGCGCAGAAGAAAGGGGTAACCATTCGTGAAGTGCCTTTCGATGATGTTCTCGTTCAGGGAATGTGGGAGGTCTACAACGAGAGCCCCATTCGACAGGGAAAGCCGAACGTCCACTTTGGCAAGCAAATCCACGCGGTACGCGCGGCTGAGGCCACGTTCCTGGACCGTAGTATCTTCATCGGGGCATTTCTCGACGAAAAGCTGATTGGTTTCGTGAAACTGGTGACCGATGAGAATCGAATGCAGGCAAACCTTATGAACATCGTCTCGATGGTAAAGCATAGGGAGAAGGCTCCGACGAATGCGCTTATTGCTCAATCGGTTCGTTCTTGCGCAGAACGAGGTATCAGATATCTCGTGTACCAGAATTTCACATACGGCAACAAGAAGCCAGACAGCCTGACGAAATTCAAAGAAGTAAATGGCTTCCAGCGCGTCGACCTGCCTCGCTACTACATCCCAATGACTCGTACTGGTTGGCTCGTCTTCCGTCTTGGTCTGCATCACGGGTTCGCTAATTTTCTCCCCGAATCCATCTCCACCAAGCTGCGCGAACTTCGGAAAGCTTGGTACCAACGCAAATTTCAAGCCGCGACGACAGCTCAGGAGAAGAGGTCTTGCCAGGAATAGTTGGTATTGTCACCGAGCAGCGATCTGAGTGGGTCCGGCCGCAGTTGCTGCAAATGATTGAAACCCTCCGCCATGGATCTGACTACGCGGCCGGAATGTGGACTGAGGAGTCTTTGGGGGTATACGTCGGGTGGGTCGCTCGGAAGAGCTCCTTCTCTGAGGGAATGCCACTTCGTAACGAACGGGGGGATGTCATTCTTATTTTTTCCGGAGAGGAATATCCAGAGGAGGGGACAGCTCGACGCCTCAAGGAACAAGGGCATGACGTCCAGCCAGAGGGGCCCTCGTACTTGGTTCATCTCTACGAGGAGAATCCCGCTTTTATGGCAGCTTTGAACGGCAGATATCATGGACTTCTTATAGACCGCACCCTCGGAGCTACGATGCTTTTCAACGACCGCTTCGGAATGCATAAGGTCTACTATCACGAATCAAAGGAAGCGGTCTATTTCGCAGCAGAAGCCAAGGCCATCCTCCAGGTCCGGCCCGAGCTACGGAAGGCGGACCTGAGGGGCCTGGGGGAGCTCATCTCTTGCGGCTGCGTGCTCGAGAATCGTTCATTGTTCCATGAAATCCGAGTTTTGCCGCCTGCTTCGACCTGGACTTTTCGTAACGGCTCACTCGCGCAGAAGAGCCAATATTTCCGGCCGCGGGAATGGGAGGAACAACCCCCACTGGAGCCAGAGCTGTATTACCAAGAGCTGCGAGACAGCTTTGCGCGAAACCTTCCCCGGTATTTTAATGGGCCTGAACGAATCGCTCTCTCTCTAACCGGCGGCCTAGACAGCCGGATCATCCTGGCATGGAATAAGCCAGCCCCAGGATCCTTGCCCTGCTATTCGTTCGGAGGGACGTTTCGCGACTGTCATGATGTCCGACTGGCTCGGCAAGTGGCAGTCGCGTGTAAGCAATCCCACGAAGTGATCCGCGTCGGAGATGAGTTCCTCGCGCACTTCCCCGACTACGCTGAGCGTACTGTATTCCTCACCGACGGATGTGTCGGCCTGAAGCATTCCCCTGATCTCTACTTGAACGAGCGGGCCGCGAAGATTGCCCCTGTTCGGATGACGGGAAACTACGGTAGTGAGGTACTCCGTGGCGTGCGGGCGTTTAAGCCCGAAGAGCCCACGCCGGGACTGTTTAGTCCAGAACTTCAGAATCACTTTGGTGTGGCCCGCGAGACGTATTCCCAACTCATCAGAATTCACCCGCTTTCCTTTGCTGTCTTCCGCCAAGCCCCGTGGCACCATAGTGGCCTTCTTGCTCTGGAAGAGACTCAGCTCGTCCTGCGTTCTCCCTACTTAGACAACCAGGTGATCCGGACGATTTTCCGCTCGCCGGAGTCCGCTCGCGCGAACAATGAGATCAGCCTGCGGCTGATCGCCGATGGGAACGCGGCTCTCCACCGGATCCGGACCGACCGTGGCCTCGGCGGAGACCAGGGACGCTTTTCCGCTGCGATCTCGAGGCAACTCCTCGACTTCACCTTCAAAGCAGAATACGCTTACGACTACGGCATGCCTCAGTGGTTAGCCCGCATGGATCATCTTTTCTCGCCGTTCCACTTTGAACAGTTTTTTCTTGGCAGGCACAAGTTCTCACATTTCAGAGTCTGGTACCGAGGTGCCCTCGCTGAGTACGTTCGTGAAATGCTGCTCGACTCGAGGGCACTTTCCCGGCCATACCTCCAACGGGGTGCCGTCGAAAACATCGTCCGAGGTCATCTCGAAGGAGATAGAAACTACACCATCGAGATCCACAAGGTGCTGACTCTGGAACTGATACATCGCCTTTTCATTGATCCGAAGTTTGACGTGATTCAGCAACGTTTTCCCTCTGAGGCCTTCGTGGGGAGTCGTTGAATGTCTCCGCAGATCGCCTGTGTCGTTTATGGTCTCGCCATCCTAGGGCTCTTTGTCCTTGATTGGGACCAGAATTGTCGGACTTCCAAAGGGCTCTGGATCCCTGTCATCTGGCTCTGGATCGTCGGTTCCCGAGAGGTATCCCAGTGGTTGGCGGCTCTTGGTGTAGGGGAGGTACGGACGCTAGTCAGTTCAACCGCTGAGTACCCGGAGGGGAGCCCTGTTGATAGAGGAATTTATACCTTTCTCTTGTTGCTTGGTCTGATCGTGCTTATGAAAAGGAGATCTCTAGTTAGCGGTCTCTTGCGGGCGAATGCACCAATCCTCCTATTCTTTCTCTACTGCGCCGCAAGCATCTTGTGGTCCGACTACCCAGACATTTCGTTCAAACGATGGATCAAGGCTCTAGGCGATGTCGTGATGCTCATGGTCGTCTACACTGAATTTAACAGATCCGCGGCGGTCAAGAGACTTCTTAAGCGGACGGGTTTTCTCCTCATACCCCTATCCGTTCTGATTATTAAGTACTACCCGGAACTAGGAAAGGAGTACAAGGAAGTGTCCGGAACTGCGGTCTACTCCGGCGTCTCAACAAACAAGAACTTACTTGGAATTACTTGCCTCGTCTTTGGGCTCGGATCTGTCTGGCGTTTTCTTTCTGCCTGCCGCGCCCGAGAGGATACGCACAGGATTCGACGGATGATCGCGCACGGTGCCCTCCTAGCGATGACTCTATGGCTCTTTTGGAAAGCCAATTCGATGACTTCTTTTTCCTGCTTTCTCCTGGCTTCCCTACTTATCGTTGTAACGAGTCTTTCAGCACTAGTCAGAAAGCGCGCGTCGGTGCATTTGCTCGTAGCGGGCGCCGTGTCTGCTTGCTTATGCACGCTTTTCTTCGGATTCGGCAAATTCGCCTTGGATACGATGGGAAGAGACCCCACTCTCACCGGTCGGACTGAACTCTGGGATCTGGTCCTGAGTCTCAGTGGGAACCCAGTATTCGGGACCGGCTTCGAAAGTTTTTGGCTTGGGCCTCGACTCGCAAGAATCTGGAGCATCTATTGGTGGCATCCGAATGAGGCACACAATGGATATCTTGAGGTCTACTTGAACCTAGGCTGGGTAGGGCTGGTCTTATTGGCTGTCCTCATAGTGACGGGATATCGTAATGTTCTAGACATGCTACACCGGTATCCCGAAGTAGGTCGGCTTAGGCTGGCGTATTTCGTTGTCGGGGTCGTCTACAATTTCACCGAAGCGGGGTTTCGGATGCTAGACCCCATCTGGATCGTCTTTCTTCTGGCAATAATGGCCGTTCCTGGCGATTGGATACAAAATCAAACCATTCGCCCTGTAAACTTCGAGACGTTCAGTCCACAACCAGCTCCGTCCATGGCGGAGGTGCCACACTCATGGAACCTTTAGTCTCAATTCTTATCCCCGCATTCAACGCGCAAGAATGGATTGCCGACACGCTTCGATCGGCCGTAGCACAAACGTGGCCAAGAAAGGAAATCGTGATTGTTGATGATGGCTCCACGGATCACACGCTGGCGATCGCCAGGCAATTTGAGTCCGATTGTGTTCGGGTCGTCACCCAGACTAACCAGGGTGCTGCTGCATCCAGGAATCAAGCCTTTACCCTCTGCCATGGAGATTACATTCAGTGGCTGGATGCTGATGATCTCCTGGCTCCCGACAAGATTGCAAAGCAAATCGCTGCACTTGACCGATGTCGCAGTAGACGGACGTTACTTTCTTCAGAGTGGGGACGATTCCTGTACCGATATCATCGTGCAGAATTCATCCCAACTGCGCTGTGGAATGACCTTTCTCCTCTAGAATGGCTCCTACGCAAGATGGAACTGAACATTTTCATGCAGACTTCCACGTGGCTCGTAAGTCGCGAGTTATCTGAAGCCGCTGGTCTTTGGAACACCAAATTGTTGGGAGACGACGATGGCGAGTATTTCTGCCGGGTCCTTCTCGCGAGCGATGGCGTTCGATTCGTGCCGAAATCAAGAGTGTACTATCGCGCGTCGGGTTTCTCCAGCTTAAGCTATGTCGGCCGATCGGACCGAAAAGTGGAAGCTCTATGGCACTCCATGCAGTTACATATTCGTTATCTGAGGTCGCTTGAGGACAGCCAGAGGGTTCGAGCTGCTTGCTTGAAATACCTGCAAACTTTGCTGATTTACTTCTATCCCGAGAGGCTTGACATCGTGGAAAAGGCAGAGCATTTGGCCGTCGAGTTGGGAGGCCAACTGGAAGTTCCGACCTTGTCCTGGAAGTACTCCTGGATCAAGGCAACCTTTGGCTGGCGTACAGCCAAGCGGGCTCGACTTTTCCTGCCAGACGTCAGGTTCTCCTTCGTAAGATACTGCGATAAGATGCTCCACCTCATTGAAAATCGACGCGTTGAAGGCCACTCACTGACCTGAAACCGGAAACGAGCTGCTAAAGGACTTAAATCGACTCGCACCGGGTCTTGGAGCCAGAGGCATCGTGTCCACGTTCGCCTCAAGACAGCAAGCGGTTGAGAAGGACGCTGAAGCGCTACCTGGTTATACGGTGCAGGCGCCCGTAAAGTGCATCAGGGTTGGTTCGGCTCCCTTCCCTCCCAATGAGAGTGGAGGAGATCACTGAACAACGGCGCTCAGGCTCGTCGGAGGGGCGACTGACGTTGACGTTACCTTGTAGCAGGAGTTCGCGTCGAATGTCGTCACATTCCTAGTGCCATTGATGGTGGATGTATTGAAGCAGCCGATCGCCGGGATCGCATTGACGTGCCCGTTAAGGACCGAGACAACAGAACTCACCCAATCGGTGAAGTTACCGCTACTGACATCTGGCCCGATGGGAGGCCATGCCGCGCTACCCCACCATGACGGCTTGGCGCTGAGATAGAAACTTGCAGGCAAAGAATGGTTCGGATGATTTGCGTCCCACAGGAAACTGCCATCGGCGCAGTTGTAGACGCCATGATAGAACATTGTCGCATCAGCGTTGTTGGGCGTAGGACCAGAACTGCTGGCCGAGAGGTATCCAACGTCAATGCAAGTTGGATTAGCTCCCCCTGAAGTTGGGGCTTTTCTTATACTTGGCGCTCCCAGCGTGTTCAGGAGGAAGTTTGAGCCTGCGATGACTCCCACAAGGTTGTTAAACTGCGACAGCCAATCCATTGAGAAGGCTTGACTGTTGGCCGTTTCTTGCACCGCGCTTGCTAACTGCAAGGCACCGCGAGCGTTTGCAGGCGGAACATATAAATTGGTGCCAGTCGAGTAGTTGCGGAATATCGTGCTGTGGCTCGATGACCCCCATGTAGAATCCGGTTGGAAATGCGTTCCGATGTTCCCTTCGAATAGATTGAACATCGGGTGAGCGCCATGGAAATCAATATCGCTAAGCATCCACGTAAACGATTGGTCGTGGTAGTTTCCAGTGGAGTAATTGTAGGCGATGACGTTTCCTGACGCCCCCCACTCCAGACAGATGCTCAGGTGCTGCCGCCAAAAGATGTTGTTTTCGATTAGGTTGGCACTCGATTTGTACTGAATGCTTAGCTGGTCATCTGTTCCACCGGGGCTATGACTGTAACCGTCGTGGAAGAAGCTGTCCCGAACAGTATTATGTAGCGAGTAGCTGAGATACAGGTGAGCACCATCAGCGAAGTCGCTCTCGACATTCTTAACCCAGCTGTTCGTCACTCCGTCAAGTTTAATATTTGGGTTATACCCAACGTTCTGAGCGGATATTCTCAGGTTTTCCAATCCGGCATTTATACAACCTATACTGTATGGAAATGCCAGCGGCGAGTTTGTGTAAGCAATATATAGAGGCGGACTGATAGTTAGAGTTGTACCACTGACATTGGTGACTTGCACTACCTGTCCCGAATCCCCTCCTATGCCCCCGTTGCACCAAGAGCATGTCCCATTGTCCCCCTGATTCGTCATAAAACTGAGATCGGCTTGGGTGATGACCAACAGTTTTCCAGCACTAATTCCGGAAGTACTCGCTACCGCGATGCTGGTTGAGCCTTGACTAGCCCCTCCAGTGATGGCGGTATTGGTCCCCGGGCTTGGCTCACTTGAAGGTCCAAATTGCACAACGGCCCGGCCTCCACTCCCACTTTCGTTTATAATGGTTTGTGTCGGCCCCGAACCACGCAGCGTCACGTTGCTTGGTATTACAATGCCTGCGCTAGCGGTATTGTAGGTGCCTGGATTGAGAAGGACGACCTGACCGCTCGGGCAGCTTGACAGTGCTGAATTGATTTGGGCCATTGTGACTGGCTGCGAAAAAGTTGGAGACTGCCCTGCGGTACCGAGTGTCGAACAGATCGTATTTCTGGCAGGGATTCCGCCGGGTACGCCAGCATTGGACCAGTCAATTGCGCGAGTCGGATCGAGGATACCAGACCATAGTTGGGCGCGAGCGGCCTCCGGAATTGCCACGAGCAGAATGAGAGATACCAGAAGCAACCGCCTGCATTTCATTTGATCTCCTGAACAACTCAAAGGGCCAGCCACGAGTGGTGTATTACTCTTTGTCGGAAGAGCCCGGGGCCAACTGTTCCCCCTTCCCAACTCATGCTTAGATTTAGCCCCAATGCTTAAGTAGAATCAACTGTCACAGCGGACAGATATCGACCAGGATGTGACTAGTACTTAGGGGCAGTTAGATGATTCTTTGAAAATGGTAATGATGGAATGCTGGCCGCGAGGTTAACTCAGAGACTAGCTGCCTGGGACTGGTTGGCCGAAGTCCGTGCCAGCCTGAGGAGGGTGGATGAAACAAACGAATGACTTTGAGCGTCGCGTGACTGAATCGATTGAAGCCTCGATTGCGACGAAGCAGTCCTTGCTACAGAGTCATGAAGTTATCTTGACGTTAGTAAAAGTAAGTGAACTGCTTATTGACGCATTCAAGCAAGGCAACAAGGTCCTGTTGTTTGGTAACGGTGGCAGTGCAGCTGATGCACAGAACATAGCGGCGGAGTTCGTGGGGCGCTTTGCATTTAATCGGCCCGCCTTACCCGCATTAGCCTTGTCCGTCAATAGTTCCTGCGTCACCGCCATAGGTAACGACTACGGATTTGACCGAGTCTTCTCCCGGCAAGTGGAAGCCTTGGCTCGTCCGGGGGACGTCGCCATCGGCATTTCGACGAGCGGCAACTCTATGAATGTGCATAATGCTGTGGCAACAGCCAAGAATATCGGGTTGCATACGATTGCCCTGACGGGTCTCACGGGCGGTAAATTAGTAACCATGGTAGATCATTGCATTTGCGTGCCATCGGATGCGACGCCGCGAATTCAGGAATGCCATATCCTTATCGGCCATATCATCTCAGAGTTAGTGGAGCGGGAAATATTCCATGAAGAAGGCCGCGTTCCTAGATCGTGACGGGGTAATCAACCAAGAGCCACCTGAAGGCGAGTATGTAACTCGATGGGAGGAGATGCGGCTTTTACCAGGAGTACCCGAAGCGATTGCCTTGCTCAGGGGGGTTGGCTACGAAGTGTTCGTGGTTACTAATCAAAGAGGCGTGGCAAAAGGGCTGTTGACCGAAGACGAACTACAATTAATTCACCAGAGGATGTGCCAACAACTAGGGGCGGCTGGCGCTGCAATCACGAAAGTCTATTACTGCCCACATGAGAAGCAGCCTCCCTGCAGCTGCCGCAAACCAGCTCCAGGCTTGCTCTTGACAGCTGCTCGAGCTCACGAACTCGACCTAAGTTCTTCCTGGATGATCGGCGACTCAGACATGGATGTCGAAGCCGGCAAGAGGGCAGGCTGCAGGACGGTTCGAATCGTGAAGCGGGATGACCTCGGGAATGGTGGCGCAGATCTAGAGGCACAATCCTTGCTCGATGCAGTCCACCAAGTTCTGGGTCTCCAGCCTTGACAATTCCCGTCACCATCCCTCAGGGCAACTTCTTGGCATATTGTGGTAAGGTTCTTCCCTCTCCAAGGGCCGACTTCTCGGATCGCTCAAAAGCCTTGCGCTGGCGAAGACTCGCTTCTTGCTAACTATATTATTTTCATTAATTTACAGAAAGTGCGGCCGCGACAGACTGGTAGGTTGATTGCAACATTCCCAGTAGAGGCCACCTGACAGTCTAATGGCGGTAGCCTGTGTGTAGGCCGGAGCGAGGATTACTCGGTGCCTGGAAAAGAGCCAATCTGCATTTCTCCTTCGCGGCCCGTATCTATTTGAGCAGTTGAACAGCCTTTATTGAATGCTTCTCTGGGAGGTTGTTTGGCCTGCGTGGAAACACCAAGACAGTGAGTATCAACGTCCTAGATCCGCTCGTGGATGTCCGCTGGGATCAACTGGTTGCTCGTCACTCTAGTGCATCGGTCTTCCACGAACGAGGCTGGTTGAACGCGCTAGCCCGCACATATGGATATCAGCCAGTAGTACTAACGACCGCCCACGCGGGCGAAGCACTCGAGAATGGCATTGTGCTGTGCCGCGTTTCGAGTTGGCTCACGGGAACTCGCTTAGTGTCGCTCCCGTTTTCGGATCATTGTGAGCCTCTGGTGGAAAATCTTGGCCAGCTACCAGAATTCATTAGTTGGTTGCGCACTGAGTGTGATCTCCAGGCGGGCCGCTACGTAGAGCTCCGGCCGAAATCGGGAGACCGCATTGGAGGTTTAGGTCTGCAACCGAGTTCTTCCTATTGGTTCCACGAGCTTGATTTAAGTCAGAGTTTGGAGGGGCTCTTTCGGCAGTTACATAATAATTCCTTCCGCCGGAAAATCCTGAGGGCCGAACGAGAGGGACTTTCCTATGAAGTTGGACAGTCCGAGCAACTCTTTGCCGAATTCTATTGCCTTCTGCAGGCTACCAGGAAACGCCACAAATTGCTGCCTCAACCGAGATTCTGGTTCAGAAACTTGCTTGACTATTTGGGGGATAAACTTCAGATCAGGGTGGCTCGAAGGAGGGGTGTGCCGATTGCGGGGATGCTCACTCTGCAACATCAGTTGTGCGTAGTGTACAAATACGGGTGCTCCGACGAAAGGTTTCACAGTCTCGGTGGCATGCCGTTTCTGTTCTGGAGACTAGTAGAGGAAAGTAAGGCTACTGGGGCCGATAAAATTGATTTTGGTCGTACCGACCTGGATAACGAGGGCTTGATTATTTTCAAAGACAGGTTTGGAACGAGCAATAAGTTGCTAACATATTATCGTCACTCGAATGCGAGCAACCAAGGAATAGCAGCCTTTTCAAATTCACGGGTGGTCCGGGGTTTTCTCTCCTCCTTGCCGCAAGCCGTGTCTTCGACAGCCGGGAGGCTATTATACCGGCATATGGGCTAACTGCCCGGATGCTATTGCGATCTTTAGATTCATCAAAGATATAGCGACCTCGGTTGGAAGCTCGATTGCATAAGTTACGCCCACGAGTGCCTCGACTAGAATAGACATAAGACGATCACCGAACCGCTAAGGTGGTTATAGGTTGACTCGAAGGAAGAGTGCCAATTGCAGTTGGGATCTAGGGATTCCTCACAAGGATCAGCTTCGGAACATGCGCACAGGCTGAGCCGCGCCGTAAATGATCGCTATCGCTGCCCCTTGGACTTCTTCAAATTCATTCTAGACGGACAGTTATCTTCTGATGAAGGCTATTTCCGCTTCGGCCCTCATACAACCTGTTACGGTCGTTTGTGTTCGGGAGCACGAGCGCCTCAACCTGAGTTCTCTCTACACGATTCTCTGAGAGACGTCAAATTCGACGATGACGGGCTTAGCCTGCCATTCGATCCAACAGAGATTATTGAGAATCTTCGCTTGGAGCGCTATGCAAGCACTGGGTGGATGAGGAACAGCCTCCAGAGCGTCCTGAGAAGGTTGTATTATCTACTGCGACCTTTCACAAGTCTGACGCTACGAAGGCGGGTTCAAAAGTTCCAGGCGCGTAATTGGAGAAAGCTGTCCTTTCCCAACTGGCCTGTCGACACCACAGTTGAAGACGTTTGCGAATTGCTCCTCTTGAAGTCGATGGAAGCCAAAGGAGTCGAGAGGGTCCCATTCGTGTGGTTCTGGCCGGGTGGCACTAGCGGCTGCCTAATGATGACTCACGACGTGGAAACCACGGTGGGACTTGGCCACTGCGAGAAGCTGATGGACGTAGATGATTCATTTGGAATCAAAGCAGTATTCGGGATCGTTCCAGAAGAGCGTTATGAGGTTTCTTCAAGTTTGCTCGAGTTAATGCGTAACCGCCAGTTTGAGGTTGCAATCCAAGATCTGAACCATGACGGCCGACTCTTTGATAGCGAGGAAGAGTTTCTGCGTCGAGCGAAAATCATTAATCGTTATGGGTGCCAATACGGCGCTAAGGGATTTCGGGCTGCGGTTCTTTACCGAAAGCCTGAATGGTATAACGCTCTTGAGTTTGCCTTCGATATGTCGGTTCCGAATGTCGCTCACCTTGACCCTCAACGCGGCGGCTGCTGCACGGTCATGCCCTTTTTTATCGGAAATGTCCTCGAAATTCCCGTCACCACGATACAGGACTACACTCTCTTCCATGTTCTGGGTGAACGTTCTATTGATTTGTGGAAAGTCCAAGCCGATCGAATTCTAAGCAAAAATGGATTGATAAGCTTTATCGTGCATCCAGACTACGTCATCGAGGACGATACACTCTTGGCATATAAACGCTTGCTTACCTATTTGCGACAGTTGCGAGAGAAAACGCCGATTTGGTGCGCCCTTCCGACTGAGATCGATTCGTGGTGGAGAGCTCGAAGCAGGATGTCCGTTGTGCAGGATGGGAACTCATGGCGTATTGAAGGTGACCATACCAAGCGTGCTGTTCTGGCGTACGCTAACATCGTCAATGGAAAGCTCACCTACGAACTGGCACAAGCATCTGGGATCCGACAAATCGGACGTGGAAGCGTCATCTCATCTAACGCATAGCATCGCGAAATTGGTTCTTGCAGTGGAAGCTTGAACTGATTGAGTTGGCGGCAGTCTTTCGAGAATTTAGTCTATTGACATGAGGTTTCGTGAATCCAAAATACGCGGAGTTTTCGAAATTGATATCGAAGCAAAATCCGACGATCGAGGTTTCTTCGCGCGAACTTGGTGCCAGAAGGAGTTTGAAGCTCATGGTCTAAGTTCCAGCTTAGTGCAATGCAGCCTCTCCTATAACGTTCGGAAGGGTACCTTGCGTGGCATCCATTATCAGATCGCCCCTTTTGCCGAGGCCAAACTGGTTCGCTGCGCTTCAGGAGCTATATACGACGTTGTACTCGATCTTCGTCCTGATTCGCGCACATATAAAGATTGGATCAGCGTGGTTCTCACTGCTGAAAACAGGAAAGCGGTTTACGTGCCGGAGGGATGTGCACATGGTTTTCTGACCTTAGAAGAAAATAGCGAGGTTTTTTATCAAATATCCCAATTCTATAATGCCGAATCTGCCCGCGGTGTGCGGTGGGATGATCCTGCATTCCAGATTATGTGGCCACATAGCGTGCAGGTGATCTCTGAGGCTGACCGGAGCTACGCAGACTTTGAGTAGAACAATGGGCCTAAGAAAAGAACTCGACCAGAAGGATCCCTTGGCAATCGGCCAGGAATTGCACCAATTCGCCGCGCAGCTTTACCCAATTTGCCGAAGCATTACAGGTAACGGAATCCGTCAGACTCTGGCTATGATCCAGAAGAGGATTCCATTGCAGACGTTTGAGGTGCCGACGGGAACGGCTGTCTTCGATTGGACCGTACCGAAAGAATGGAACATACGAGATGCCTACATCAAGGGACCAGGCGGGAAGAAGGTTGTAGACTTCCAGGACTCTAATCTGCACATCCTGAATTACAGTGCGCCAGTGCGCGCCACGATGCCGTTGAGCGCACTTAGGCCGCACCTGTTCACGATCCCCGAGAAACCCGACTGGATTCCCTATCGAACGTCATACTACGTGGAGGATTGGGGATTTTGTCTCTCACACAACCAAATGCTCGCTTTGGAGGACGGTGAGTACCAGGTGGTTATAGATTCCACCCTCGAAGACGGGCATTTGACGTACGGCGAGTATTTCTTGCCCGGTCGATCAACTGACGAGATTTTGATTTCGTGTCATGCGTGCCATCCGTCGCTGGCGAATGATAATCTTTCGGGGCTAACCGTTGCCACGTCTCTTGCGCAGCTTCTTTCTGGGAATGATCTTCGTTACTCGTACCGGTTCCTATTTCTTCCTGGAACGATCGGAGCCATCACGTGGTTAGCGTTGAATCGAGAAACTGCTGGATGGGTCCGCCACGGCCTGGTGCTGACATGCATCGGAGATAAGGGTCAGTTCCATTACAAGAAAAGCCGCCAAGGGAGCGCTGAGATCGACCGGGTGGCTGCTCATCTTCTCCGCCACACTTGTGAATCTTCAGAGATTCTTGAATTCTCACCGTCAGGCTATGATGAGCGACAGTACTGCTCTCCCGGTTTCAATCTCCCTGTTGGCTGCCTCATGCGCAGTGTGTGGGGGACCTTTCCGGAGTATCACACTTCGGCTGACAATCTGAGCTTCATACAGCCAAAGCAACTTGCCGAATCACTCGGCCTCTGCGCGGCTATCCTCGACGTCCTCGAAGAAAATCAGCGGTATCAGAACCTAAACCCTTACTGCGAGCCGCAATTGGGTCGACGAAATCTCTATAGGTCCACCCGAGGCGTCGCGCTCGAAGCCCAAATCAATGCGCGTCTCTGGGTGCTGAATCTTTCCGATGGGGAACACACGCTGCTGGACATTGCGGAGCGCTCTGGTCATCCTTTCTCGGTGATCCATGAAGCCGCACAAACACTGCGGGAGAGCGGCCTGTTATCGATCGCCTCCGAAAACAGGGGGCCGCAGGAGAAGACTGCTCATTCCGCTAGCGCCGAATCGTGCGGTCGTTCTTCCCGATCTCGATAGAGAGTTTTTCAAGCCAGCTTCAGGCTGCAAGATTAAATCTATTTAGGACAGGAGTTGTATGCGAGTACTGCTAACGGGTCATAAAGGCTATATCGGAGCCGTCGCCTGTGCAATGTTTCGCGCTGCCGGGCATGACGTAATTGGCCTCGACACGGATCTCTTTGCCGGCTGCGATTTCGGTCAACCAGCACTGGAGATTTCCGAGATACGCAAGGACATGCGCAACGTGACGAGGACGGATCTAGAAGGACTCGAAGCCGTAGTGCATTTGGCTGCCTTATCGAATGATCCGCTTGGCAATCTCGTTGCTTCCCTGACCTACGATATTAATCATAAGGCGTCCGTCCGGCTGGCGGAATTGGCTAAACAAGCCGGGGTGAAACGCTTCGTCTTCTCATCCTCATGCAGCACTTATGGTGCGGCCGGTGATGATTTTCTCGAGGAGACAGCTTTGCTCAATCCTGTGACCCCATATGGAGAATCAAAGGTCTTGGTCGAACGCGACCTATCACGGTTGGCGGATGAAAACTTCAGCCCCACGTACATGAGAAACGCAACCGCCTACGGTGTGTCTCCGCGCCTTCGGCTGGATCTGGTGCTGAATGACTTTGTCGCGTCAGCATTTACTACCGGCCGTATTCTGATTAAGAGTGATGGTACCCCCTGGCGTCCCATCGTGCATATTCGCGACATCATCGCCGCAATGCTGTGCGTTCTTGAAGCCCCAAAGAGCGCCGTCCACAATCTCGTCTTCAACGTCGGCCAAACAGAGGAAAACTATCGTATAAGCGAACTGGCTGATATTGTCGCCGAGACAGTAGTTGGCAGTCGTGTGGAGTATGCCCCAGGCGGGGGCCCGGATAAGCGCTGTTATCGCGTGAATTGTGACAGGGTTCGCCGCTCCTTGCCGGGCTTCCAACCTCTGTGGAATGCCCGAAGAGGAGCTCAGGAACTTCTTGATGCCTACCGTTACAACGGGCTGACCCCCGAGGATCTGCAAAGTAGCCGCTACTTTCGCCTTAAGCGCATCCAGCAACTCCAGAACGACGGAAAGTTGGACCCCAGGCTATGTTGGACTTCGGAACTTAGTGGAAAAGTCTTTCACATGGCTGCCCCTGACCGGGCCTGTCCTCCAGGAAGCAACCCTTAACTCCTATTTGAGCGCATAGCATTAAGTCTTTTGTTTACAATATCTTTAGCGAAAATGTAGTCACCAAACACTCGCCTCAATTCCCTGATTTTGGCAGATTGATTGCGAGCTTACATCCGATAGCTCTACTGAATGAGCCGATTATGGCGGTAGCTCAGGTGTACGCCGAACGGGCGGCACTTTCGAGAGCTTTGACATTCGTCAAATTCTCGAGCGCACCTTGCGCGCAAGACGACCAGAGGTCTCGCATTGCAGATATTCTCGTGCTGAGATCACAGACACTGTACCTTCGCAACTTGGTTCAACGGATTGAACAAGGGCTTTGGTGGCTGCGCAATGAGAGATGACTTGGGACGCTACGTTTAAGAGGGTACTGAGTTGCGATGGATATAAGGGAAAAAGTGATCCGCGGGGGGCTCGCCAAGGCCTTTGCTCAAGGGGCCAGTTTGGCGCTGCGCATGGGGTCCTTAATGGTTCTGGCACGATTGCTCGGCCCCAAGGAGTTCGGGCTGGTCGGAATGGTCACGGTATTCACGGGAGTGCTTAATCTCTTCAGAGATTTTGGACTCTCGTCGGCTACTGTCCAACGTGGGCATGTCACAGACGACCAGATTTCGACCTTGTTCTGGATCAACGTTTTAGTTGGTGTAATCCTGGGCCTTTTGTTGATGGGCATGGCCCCAGTTGTGGTCAACTTCTATCACGAGCCCCGTCTCCGCTGGGTGTCCGTTGTCTTGGGCACTTCCTTCATCTTCAATGGAGCTGGGGTGCAACACACGGCTCTTCTCGAGCGGCAAATGCGCTTCACGGCGTTGGCGACAATAGACATGATTGCTCTGGTTGTGAGCACGGCCGTCGGGATCGGCATGGCTGCAACGGGATTTGGTTACTGGTCCCTGGTGGCTGCCGCGGTCGCTCTTCCCCTTGTCACCACTCTTTGCCTCTGGCTGACGACCGGGTGGACGCCCGGGAAGCCTCGCTCTCAAGACGGAGTGCATTCATTGCTCCGCTTTGGCGGAGCAATGACGTTAGGGAATGTTGTCGTATATCTAGCTTACAATCTCGAAAAGATTTTGCTCGGCCGGTTTTGGGGAGCAGATGCTCTCGGGCTTTACGGAAGAGCCTATCAGCTCATCAATCTTCCGACGGACAATCTCAATTCCGCGTTCTGGGGGGTGGCGTTTTCCGGCCTGTCAAGGGTCCGGGACGATCCGCCGAGATTCAAGAGTTATTTTCTAAAGGGCTATTCTCTGCTTTTGGCGCTGACCATACCGATCACGATAGCGGCGGCCCTTTTTGCGCCCGATTTAATCCCTGTCGTGCTCGGGCCAAAGTGGAAGGAAGTCATTGTCATTTTTCGTTTGTTGACTCCAACGATTCTAATCCTTGCCATGATCAATCCTCTGGCATGGCTGATTTTCTCACTCGGAATGGTGAAGCGAAACTTGAAAATCGTGTTGGTGCTCGCTCCGCTGGTGATTGCCGGTTATGCGGTGGGATTGCCATACGGACCTAAAGGGGTCGCGTTAGGCTATTCATCAATGATGACCTTGTGGGTGATCCCGCACATTGCCTGGTGTGTGCGCGGCACAGTAATTTCATTGCGCGATATTTTGCTGGCGGCGATGCGACCGATGGTTTCGGGCATCGTAGCGGCAGCGCTTGCTTTTGGAGTGCAATTCTATTGCGCCCAATCGTTGTCTCCTCTGCCGCGACTCTTGCTCGGCACTGCTGTTCTTGTAGTTGCCTATGTTGGCACGCTGTTTTATGTGATGGGACAAAAAGCGGTTTACTGGGACCTCCTTCGAGGATTAAAGAGGCGCTCGCTAGCCGAAGACTCTTTGGTTTCGGCGTAGGCAATTCGTCTTGGTCCTGATCAGTGTACGGTCGGGTTGAACATGAGTGACATTCGGATGGAAGCCTCGAACACATATGAGCTAGGCAGGACACCGTCAACCCTTCTGCGCACACCAATTCACGGGAAATGACATTTCTCGAGCAATTCGAGGCGCAGATCGCAACCCAGGGGTAGTCTAACGAAAGGTAGAGGATCACTTGTCGTATGAAGAATGAGCAAAACCGAAGCGAGGGTTCGAACTCGACAACAACATCAGCTGCTTCAGTAACAGCCTGCGAAAAATACGGGAGGCACAGATGAAAGCTCAACCGCTGCCGCTTGTTAGCATCGTTACCCCAGCCTACAACGAAGAAAGGCATCTTGCAGAATGCATCGAAAGTGTTCTGGCACAGACCTACACGAACTGGGACTACACGATCGTCAATAATTGCAGCACGGACGGATCACTCGCGATCGCGCAGCGCTATGCCGCCAGAGATCCCCGCATCCGGGTTCTGAGCAATGATCGTTTAATGCCCATCATTGAAAACCACAACCACACGATCCGCCAAATTTCCTTCGACTCCAAGTATTGCAAGTTCGTATTTGCCGATGACTGGCTGTACCCTTCTTGCATCGACGAAATGGTTCGATTGGCAGAGAAAAATCCATCAGTTGGATTAGTAGGTGCATATACGATGGATGGCCAATCCGTGATCTGGTCTGGGCCTTCGTACCCGGCCCACCGAGTTTCGGGAAAAGAGATCTGCCGCAGTATGTTGCTGGGTGGTCCTTACGTCTTCGGGCCGATGACATCGCTGTTGGTGCGTTCCGATCTGGTCCGCAACAGAGCGGTTTTCTTCAACGAAGATAACCTCCACGCAGACACGGAGATCTGCTTCGACCTTCTGCGCGAATCGGACTACGGTTTTGTTCATCAAGTGTTAAGCCTCAGTCGCCAACGGCCGCAATCCACTGGGTCTTTTGCCGCAGACTTCGACAGCATTGAGCTCGGAACTTTCGTCGCCTTTTTGAAATACGGATCATTCTTTCTTAAGGACGATGAGTATAGGAGGCGGTGGAAGGAAGCACGCCGCCAGTATCATCAAGTATTGGCGCATAACTTGCTTCGGGTTCGCTCGAAGGACTTTTGGGAATACCACGAACACACACTAACGGCCTTCGGTGGCCGCATAAATTGGTGGCTCTTGACAAAATTGGCCGTCTCAGATTTCTTTTTTAAGGCTTTGCATCCGCTGGATGCGATTAAGCGAGGTCGGCGTTGGTGGTCGCGACCGCGGACCAGGCCGACTACAGAAATCATCCCAGCCCGGACCGGACGTCCTGAGTAATTCCCATTGGATGTTTGATTGGAGACAGGGCATGAGGATTTCAGTTATCGTTTGCACCTTTAACCGTTGCGCGACTTTGGCGAAGGCGCTGGAAAGCCTCGTAGCCTCAACTCTTGAGAAATCGGTCGATTGGGAAGTCCTGGTGGTGGATAACAATTCCAGCGATCAGACGCGTCAAGTGGTCGAGGACTTCCGCAGGCAAGACCCCAGCCGCTTCCGGTACTTGTTTGAACCGCAGCCAGGAAAATCGCATGCCCTTAATGCCGGGATTCGCCACGCTAAGGGTGAGATCTTGGCATTCATGGACGACGATGTGACGGTCGAGTTAAACTGGCTGCACAATCTGACCGCCGCTTTACAAAATGACGAGTGGGCTGGCGCCGGTGGCCGCATTCTCCCTGAATGGTGTTGCTCTCCTCCCCGCTGGCTTCCACGCGAGGGCCGATACGCATTGGCGCCTCTTGTCGCATTCGACCTAGGCCCAGAGCCCGCTCAACTCAAGGAGCCTCCCTTCGGTACTAACATGGCCTTTCGAAGAGAAATGTTTGAGAAATTTGGTGGTTTTCGGACCGATTTGGGCCCCCGCCCCGGCAGCGAAATCCGGAACGAAGATACGGAGTTTGGCGGCCGGTTGTTGTCTGCTGGAGAGCGATTGCGCTACGAACCGTCAGCCGTTGTCTATCACCCCGTGCCGGAGAATCGCATCCAGAAGAAGTATTTCCTAGCATGGTGGTTCGATAAAGCTCGAGCTGATATCCGGCAGTCTGGGGTCCGGCCTGGTACAAAATACTTCGTTGCGGGAATTCCATTGTACATGTTTCGCAATCTCTTGGTGTGGACGCTAAAGTGGATGATCGCCTTCAATCCTTCCCGAAGATTTTCGAATAAGCTCAGCGTCTGGAAGAAGATTGGAGAGATCTTAGAATGCTATCGCAACCCGCACGCCCCCAAGAAAACAGAGAATTGTAGCGCTTGAGAGCCGCGGGGAGCAGTGGCGGATTATAGACCCTGAGACCAGAGGAAGGGCTGGCCGAAACCCATAGCCGAGCGCCACTTTTTGCGGAAGCACCTCGAATCCATAACATCGGGTGCGCATAGCACCCTCGGACGGCCTGATTTTGCGCGATCAAGTCTTTGGGACCTGGAGAACCACATTGCAGAGTAAGACAAATTCATCCGGCGCCACCGCGGGCCTTACGCAAAGCATTCCAGCACGCGAGCAATTGCTCTGGATGTACGAACGCTTGACGCTCATCCGCGAATTCGAGGAGCGGCTGAAGTGGCTTGTCGAGACCGGTGTGCCTGTTGGCGCCGTCCATTATTACACAGGCCAGGAGGCATGTGCGGTTGGCGTCTGCGCTGCGCTGGAACCTTCCGACTGGATCGCCTCGACTCACCGCGGCCACGGCCACTGCATTGCCAAAGGTGTGGAAGTCCACCGCATGATGGCCGAACTCTACGGCAAATCCACGGGCAGCAATCGGGGGAAGGGCGGTTCGATGCACATCACCGACGTTCGCGTCGGCATGCTGGGGGTGAATCCCATCGTTGGCATGGGAGCGACTCATGCGGTGGGTGCCGCGCTGTCGGCAAAAATTCGGAAGACACGGCAAGTAGCCGCCTCGTTTTTTGGCGAGGGCGCGGCGGGCATCGGAGCCGTCCACGAAGCTATGAACCTCGCGGCAATTTGGAAGCTTCCGGTGATATTCGTCTGCGAAAACAATGGCTATGCCCAATCCACTCCAGTTGAATACGCTTTGTCCGTTTCACGCATTGCCGACCGAGCGGCGGCCTACAGCATGCCCGGCGTAACCGTGGATGGCCAGGATGTTCTCGCAGTCTGGGAGGCGACACTGACTGCGGTCGAGCGCGCTCGCGTCGGCCAGGGGCCTTCGCTGATTGAATGCATGACCTACCGCTACTACGGCCACCATCAGGGTGATGATACTCACCGCTACCGTTCCAAAGAAGAAGAAGCAGCAGCGCGAGACCGCGATTGCATCCTCAAATTTCGTTTACAATTGTTGGAACTGGGCGCGGCCCAACAAGTAGATCTCGATGCCATCGACGCCGCCAATCGCAAGAAAATCGATGACGCTGTAGTCTTCGCGGAAAGTAGTCCCTTGCCGGAGCCCGCCGATCTTTTCACGGATGTCTATGTCGCGGAACCCGCCGGAGAGGGCAAATGATCACCGCCGCCGTGCGCGAGCTCAGTTTTGGGCAAGCCATTAATGAAGCGATTCGTCAGGAAATGCGTCGTGACCCGACGATCGTGGTCATGGGCGAAGACGTCGCCGGCGGAGCGGGCCGCGCCCACCTGGGCTTCGTAGACGCCTGGGGCGGACCGCTCCGTGCTACGCGTGGCTTAATAACCGAATTTGGACCGGATCGCGTCCTGGACACTCCGATAGCTGAAATGGGTTTCCTGGGCGCTGGTGTGGGCGCGGCCATGTCCGGACTTCGTCCCATCGTCGAAATCATGTTTGTGGATCTGATCGGTTGTTGCTATGACCAGATCATGAACCAGGCAGCCAAGATGCATTACATGATGGGTGGCCAGGTGGACCTCCCGCTGGTAATTCGCACCGCCTATGGCACGCGCGGTGGAGACAACCGAACCTATGGAGGCGGCGCGGGCGCGCAGCATTCTCAAACTCTGTATGCTGTGCTAGCTCACATCCCAGGTCTGAAGGTGATAGTTCCTTCCACGGCTTATAATGCCAAAGGACTCACGATTGCCGCGATTCGCGACAACGGGCCGGTAATTATTCTTGAGCATAAGTTCTTGGGCTTGCGCGCAAAAGGGCCTGTGCCCCAGGAAGCCTACACGGTGCCCATCGGCCGCGCCCAGATCGTTCGCCAAGGTCGCGACGTGACCCTCTGCGGCATCGGCCGAATGACGCATATCTGCTCGGAAGCCGCAGAGTCTCTCCTCGGCGAGGGGATTGACGCGGAAGTCGTCGACGTCCTGACACTTTCGCCCCTCGATGAGGACACGATCTTGGAATCCGTTTCACGCACCCGCCGCTTGGTTGTTGTTGATGAAGATACCCCCACCGCGTCAGTCGCCCGCGACATCGCGGCTCGCGTCGCTGACAAAGGGTTTGACAATCTGGACGCGCCGATTAAAACGGTAACTGCTCCGGACACCCCGGTTCCTTTTGCCGCCGTGTTGGAAGCGCACTACACACCTAGTGCCGCGCAGGTCATTTCCGCTGTGCACTCCTTATTTGGAACGGGAGCCTGATCCCGGTGACGCGACCGATTGTCATGCCCAGCATGGGAATGTATACCGAAGAAGGTGTCTTGACAGCGTGGCTGCGCGCCTCAGGCTCGCGAGTCACTCTCGGGGACCCGGTCGCGGAAATTACCACCGAGAAAGCTACCTTTGAAATTCCCGCTCCCGAAGACGGCACGTTGCACACCGTCGCTGCAATCGGCACAACTCTTCGCGTGGAATCTTTGATGGGCTACATTCTCCAGGATGGAGAAACGGTTCCTTCTTCCACCAATGCCAGCGCTTTGTCCGAGAGCCGAGCGCCCGTGCCCGTTGCGTCCCCGGGCAATGACAGGCCCCCAACAGATGGACCTCTGCGGGCCACTCCGATTGCCAAGCGCTTGGCCGCTCAGCACAACATCGATCTCAACCGGGTGAAAGGAACTGGCCCGGGAGGACGGATCGTCGAAGCCGACATCCAGGCTCTGATTGCCAAGCGCTCGCCTTTCGCGCCAACATCGTCGGACCGCCAACCTGCCGAACGTGTGCCCATGACTGGCTTGCGCCGCTCTTTGGCCGAGCGTTTACACAAAACCCTTGCCACCGCGGCATCCACCACGTTGACCCGCGAAGCCAGCGCGGATCTCTTGGTTGCCGCGCGGCAAAGGCTTGCGGTGAAGTTTGGCCAAGCGCCATCCTACGACGCACTTTTCATCAAGCTATTCGCCGCCGCTCTGCGCGAGCGCCCGGAATTGAATGCCACCATTGAAGGTGACAGTATCGTACGGCTTACGGACATCAACGTTGGTTTTGCAGTGGCCGTCCCTAATGGTCTGATCGTTCCCGTCGTCTCCAACGCCGATTCCGCACTGTTCGCAAGTGTTGTTGAATCCGTCAAAAACCTGACGGCCCGTGCGCTCGCTGGTCGATTGCAGCCCGCCGACCTCGAAGCAGGCACCGCAACCATCAGCAACCTGGGGGGCCACGGCGTCGATGCCTTCACTCCTATTCTGAACGGATCGCAATCCGTCATCCTCGGAATCGGACGAATCCTTCAGCGCCCCGTGGTGCGCAACACCGAGCTTGCTGTCGGTCACACCTGCATCCTCAGCCTCACTTTTGATCATCGCGTCGCGGATGGCGCTCCCGCAGCGATGCTTCTCGATGCCGTCGTGCGCCGCATGAACGACGAGCAGTTTTTCATATCTTTAGGCGGGAATTGAAGAGAGATGTGATGAGTCACAAAACGCAAATCAACCTCGCTGAGCTTGCAAAACGCATACGGCAACACTGCGTCCGCATGACCGGCAAGGCCAACGCTTCACACATTGGCGGTGCATTGTCGGCGGCGGACTTGCTCGCCGGCGTTTACGGAAGAGCCCTTCGATACGATCCAAAGCGCCCCGAGTGGCCGGATCGCGACCGGTTCATCATGAGCAAGGGACATGCCTGCTCTGCTCTATACGCCGTGCTGGCGGAAAGCGGCTATTTCCCGGTCGAGCGCCTCGAAACG